>ULWJ01002594.1_pt1 | contig 26067 bp, 12 predicted proteins | sample 1960221 | NCBI WGS metagenome assembly ULWJ01 (sample SAMEA4835809, study PRJEB28245) | human gut metagenome | biome: gut microbiome; material: fecal sample | place: Denmark | collected 2008 | reverse complement strand
GCAGCCATGATCGCAGCCGGAGGTTTCAGCGCTTATGCGGGCAATCAGGGGACGCATGGCGGTGAATGGAAGGACACAGAGAGTCTGAGATGGGAGTGGCAGAATGGAGAGATGAGTTTTTATGGAAATGGAAGTATTTTTTCTGAGCAGCACCCAGAGATCAGCGATCCGGAATATTACCTGAAAGAGGCAGTCCGTTATCCGGGGGAAGCAAATCCAGGGTGGAATACGAAGGGAGAACCGAAAGCAAATTATAGCTGGGCTTCGGTCGAAGAACTGCAGAAATTTGTCAATAGTTTTGACTGGATTCATTTGGATGAAAAAACGCGTCTTCTGTATGTGCATAACCGGATTGCAAACGGAGAGGGAGGTTTTAACCAGAATCATTACGGTTCGCCGGAAGAGGCAAAGGATTTCCCGGTTTTGGAAGGAGGCGTTGGCGTCTGCCGGGATTTCGCGGAAGAATTTCAGTTCCTATGCCAGATCGTAGGGCTGGAGTGTGTGACCTACACGCCGGAATATCTCCATGATGCGTGCCTGGTGCGGATCGGCACGCAGTGGTATGCGACGGATCCGACCTCCAGCCTGCCGCTATTTTCAAATGCGAAAACATATCCGGTTGACTTTGAGACGGAGTTTTACCGCTATGAGAATAAGGAGCGGGAGCAGAGAAGAAAGGAGTATGAAGCGGATCCAGACAGTCTTGCCAATGTGCTGGCGCTGACCTTGAGTATGCGGGGAGAAGGGACGATTTCCGAGGCTGCCTGGGAGAAAATACAGGCACCGATGGGGCAGATAGAAGAACAGTGGGGACGACAGGAAATATCAAGACAGGAGTATGAAAAGGGGATTATCTCGCTGCTGAAATCAGTTTGGGGAACTGAAAAATAAAGAAAACGAGGGACTGCCGGTGTTAAGGGGCGCGGGGCAGTAAAAACGAGGAGGAAGTTTATGGGGGAGTATCGGTACAGAGAGAATGCGAAACGGGGGATGGCGTTTGTACTGGCAATTATATTGGGAGGAATGGCTTTTTTGCCAGGATTCCCGGTTTTTCCGGTGAAAGCAGCACCTGCGAGCGGTCAGCAGACAACACTGACGACAGCCCATGGCGATACGCTGCTGGGACACAAGCTTTATTGTATCGATAAGGGCGGTTATGCGATCTGGGGAATTGCAGAAAAAGGGGATCTCTATGAAGCACACCGTCCCTCCCAGGCATCTGTTCCGCTGAGCAGTCAGGAACAGAAATATGTATTTTGGGCGATGCTCTCGCTCAGGGCAGCGCTGGGGGATGAAAAGGCAAATACATTTATCCGGGCGATCAATGTGGCAGCAAAAGCACAGGGAAAACCGGAAATTATCAAGATGGTGTCCGAGGAAGATCTGAAAACAATCCTCTATGTTCCAGCTGTGCGGGCAAAATATCCGTGGCTGGAGGCAGCTGCGTCAAATAGTGAGGCGTACATGCAAATGGGAGGAATGCTGTCTGGCGGAGGCAGCGGAAAGGAAAATACCGGTGTCGGCGGCGGAAAGATTCCTAATGTGATAGCTTCCAGCACCTCGCTGGGAACGGCAAAACAGGTAGATGCGGCGACTCTGACGCTGTCGTTTGCGCCGGATGGCTCGGATTGGGATTTTATCCGTTCTGTACCGCTTGAATTTTCAAACAATGACGGTGTTTCATTCAGCCCGGTTCCGACCGATGGATGGACGTATACAAAAACCGACTCGCAGATCATATTTAAAAATCCAAATCCAAAACCGTCGAAAGCCCTGATTCGTTTCCGGGTGGAAGGAACCCCATACGCTTTGGGCGGCGGGGGATATGCTTCGGCGGAGGAGGCGATTGACCAGTCGCTTCAAATCTGGGAGTGTGTGACCTGTTCGGGGACACACGGAGGCGGAACGCCTGCCAAAAGTGATCCGTGGATTCATCAGCGGATGGCATGGATGGAGCTCGGAATGGTTCCGGTCAATTATTTTGCTGAATTGGCGGGCGATCCAACCCCGGTACCGGAGCAGGGAGGCATTCAGTTTGAGGTATTTAGGCATGAAGAGGATTTTACTTCCACCTATAATCTGCAGATGTATAAATACGATCATGAGACAGGGAAAGCGCTGGAAGGGGCGCGGTTTGGCTTCTTTGAGCGCTTTGACGATAAGAACAGGGTAAATACTGAGCGGGATGGAGCTGCCGAATTGTATGAGGGCGGAGAACCATATGCCAGTCATTATCAGGATGAGCCGGTTCTCTGGGATGGTTTCAGACAAGTGGGTTCGGCGGTAACGGATGGCGATGGCTACGCCTCCCAGACGGTGGAGCATGGTTATCACTATGACAAGACGTTCTGTGACGGTCATCCGGCACCGACCTTTGTACCAGTTCCAGAGGACGAGGAGGACGAAGAGGGAGAAGTCATCAATGAGGATGAGATTGAGGCGGCGCAGGCAGAAAATATCCGCCTGGCAAATAGCTGGCTTTTGTGCGAAGAGGAATGTGAAGGAAAGGCGGGCGGAGACTTTGAGGGCGTCCATTTTCACTGGATGATGGAGGAGGTCGATGCAGGGGAGATAGAAGGTATCGCGTCAGACGGCGGCTCCGAGGGAGAAACACCCGATGCGGGACCGACGACAGGGGCAGACGGGGAAACTTCGTATGCAAAGTCTGGCTGCCAAGAGGACTGTGGGCAGACGTATGAGAAGTTCATTTCCATGAAGTACAGTTATACCTGGAAAGAATTTAAAGCGCGGGATGGATATATTCTGCATGATGAACATGCAGATGACCTGCCAATTGAGATTATCACAACCGATGCATCTGAGCATGGGGCAAATGCAGCCTTTGGAGGCGGATATTCGCGTGATGTGGTGCTGGGAACGAAGAGTGTGAGAAGGAGTCAGGGCATCGGAGAGGCTTCTGAAAATCAGAATGGAGAAAGTGTGGGGAAGAGTCCTGTATTTCCAGGGGCGTTAAAAATGCGTGTTTTGCCGCAGAGGGTGGTTCTGTTTACGGCATTGGATGCAGCGCTTCTGGGGAAAGCGACACCGTCGGAGGCGGAGATAGGAGAAAAATCGCAAGATACAGGAAACAAAGCGGGGAGAAAGAGGAATAAGACAAGTGAAAACGAACAGGACATAAATGAAAAAGACAGAAAATTGACACAGGAGAAGAAGGAAGCAACTGCCTCGGAGATGAAAGTATCTATTTCGGACCATCTGGTAAATCGTGTCCAGAAAGGGTTTGTGTTTATTGATGAAGCGGATGATGATTTAGAAGAAGCAGAAAAAGCGGAACGTGAAAGTATTCGGCGATATATGGCAACCGGCTCAGATTTATTGACAACCGAGGCAGGTTTTTATACAAGCTGGCATTCACCTTCTTTGTTGTATCAAAATCCGCAGTTGTCACAAAGAACGGAAACACTGGCGGGTGCGGCAGCAGAGTCACTATTTTTCCCTGCCTATGAATCGGCGCTTGTTTCCGCGAGTGTGGGTTCAGTGATAGAGCCGGGAAGTGCTGGCAATTTCAGCCATTGCAATGGGGCAGACGGCGAGAAAGATGCCTGGAGGATCTACGATCACCGGACAGAGGGCGAGGTACATATCAATAAAAAGGATCTGGATCTGAAAAAGGGCGAAAATGAGTCTTACAATGCGCTTGGGGACTCACAGGGGGATGCAACGCTGGAAGGTGCAGTGTATGGCTTGTTTGCAGCAGAAGATCTGCTGCATCCGGATGGGAAAACAGGGGTAGTTTACCGGGCCAATCATCTGGTGGCGGTGGCGACGACAGACAAAAATGGAGATGCCTCGTTTCTGGCATGTACAGAGGCGCCGGGGCGAACCTATGATTATTCGAAAGGGTCGATTGTGGATGCAGCAGATGGATGGCGAAAGAAAGCGCCGGGAAATCTGTATACACAAGATGCGGCGATCGATGATTATACGGCAGATAAAGCCTGGGAGCGGATTTATTATAACAATACGTCAAAGAATGGGAATGCCTGGATTGGACGCCCACTTCTGATGGGGGAATATTATGTTAAGGAATTAAGCCGATCCGAGGGCTTTGAACTTTCGATTGGAAATAAACTTCACGCAGTTACAAACCTGGGACAGGATCTGGAGGCGGCGGTCCTGGAACCGGGAGAAGGATATGCCCATATTTCCATGCAGATGTATGGGGAAGAGCAGGCAGGCGATGGCGGAGCTGATACGAATGAAATTTTCTTTTCGGCAGAGTCAAAGGACACGAAAGAGGGAGTTTATGAGATTGTGGTGTCAGGGCTGCCGGAGGGCGTGAGCTTTTATCGAAAAGACGAGGGAAAAGGAACGGTTTCGGTGGAAGCTGGGACAGGTGAGTATGAAAAAGTTTATACCGGGGAACTGGCAGTGGCAGAGAACAACTATCAGTATCCAAAGTACAATGCGGATGGCACGCCGATGAATAAAAAGGTTCCGATTGAGTATGCGGCGGGGTGGATGCGCCAGGTCCGGGTGCAGGAACTTGTGCCGGAGACAGTGGAAGCAGTTCTTTTGCAGGCAGAAACGGGAATGACCGAGGAAGAAAATGCGGACAAGCTGGCAAAGATATTTGATGTGGATGACTTTTGTTATTTGAAAGGGAAAGCCGAGCGGGTACTCCGCAGACATGCGAAAATAACACCGAGGACACCGGGAGCAGGAGAAAATGCATATTCCAGTATCTATACCGGCGTATTTGACCGGGGCGTCCGGGAAGGAGAGCGGGACGTGTACGGCGTCAGCGGTGTGACACCGGGAGAAAAGGCAGAAAAAACGGTGTATGGTTCGCCGGTCCAGACGATTGCGGTGCCGAAAACAAAAGATGGAATCTCAATGACAGTGGGAGACGTGATCACTTCCATTCTGGATTTTTATCATACCCATCCATATATCAGCTATGGCGGTCTGGACGCGGTACAAGAGTCTTCGGATTCGTTTGAATTTACGGTATATGCAGGAATTTTAGGAATACCGGAGAATTTCATGGTACTGGGAAGTGATCCGGAGAAAGACAGCCTGATTTTTCACCGGGCAGAGTGGCTGCCGGAGAATATGGAAATGTGTCCGCGTTATGTGTATATACCATATTCAAATAATCGAGGGCGGGACGCATTTGGAACGTATACTGATTATAGGGAAACTACCGCTGGAAATCAGGTGATGGCGTCGGCACTTTTGCAGACAGATGCTGTGATTGAGGGAGATGGTACGATTGTTCCGAAGGGAAATGAGGTAAATGTCTATTACAAAACCGGGGAAATTCCGTATGATGCAGATGGGCAGCCGATCCAGGTAGTTATTTACCGGGAAAAGACAGAAACACAGCAGCGGGAGGTAACGGAGACAAAATGGGTTCATCAGGCAGCAGCCCGGAATGCAGATGGGAGATACATACTGCGGGTCAACGCGAATTTTACCGACAGTTTTGGCGTGAAAAAAACAAATGCAGGCGTGCTGGAAGAGCTGGGATTTAAGGCGGTATTGAAAGAAAAGAAGGTTACACTGAACGAGGAAGAAGCCGCAATGCTGGGAAATGGTTTCTTTGCCGGCCACCAGATGAACAGTTCCAGCTATTACACGTGGATAAAACAGGCGCGGGCAAAGGCATATGTCGATTCTGGACGTTCCGGCTTAACAGGGGATGATTCCTATGTGGTCCCGGTGGCACTGGCGTACCCGGGGCAGGAGACCACCTATCAGGATGCCGGGACAAGGAAAGAACCGCTGGGTGTACTGGAGCGAGTGATCCGCCAGAAGATAAAAATCGTCAAAAATATAGCGACGACACCGGAGGGCACCTATGCACATAACACTTATGCGGAAAGTGGGCACACCGATCCGTTTACGGAAAAAGAGGGAGGAAACGAAAATGTCGCTTCAGCACTGCCAAATTTCCGCTTTAAGCTCTATTTGAAATCCAATCTGGAACGTCTGTACCGGAATACGGATGGCGAAATCGTGTGGATGAACCGGGATGGGGAAGTCGTCTCGTTGCCGGAGGTAAAAAAGAATTTTCTACTGCTTAGAGAATCCTTTGCTCCGGTTCAGAAAATTTTCACGCAGGTAATTCATAAAAAAGATTCCCAGACGGCTGGTTCCGTCAATAACAATGTCTGGGACAGCGCAGTGACGGCCAAGGAACGTCTGTATGAATATGGAAAAGACGGGCAGATCGCGGATTCGAAAGAGGTCAATCAGGGATATACAAGACTTCTTGAGACGGTCATGCGGACCAAGGAAGATGGAGCGGGAGCGGTACGGGAAGTTTCCGGCTATCAGTATGAGAAATTTTTCGATGCGATGGCGGTGGCGAACCGGGATAAATGGCAGCGGGCAGATGCAGCAGATACATCCTTTAAGCCGTTTGCGTGGATCCGTATGGGCATTTTTGGAACCGGTGGCGGAGAAATAAAAGATCCGGCGCATCATAACAATGCGGCGATACAGAACCAGAGCCGTACGTCGGAAGCAGCCATAGAAAATGCAAAACGGTCGGATGCTGTCCGTCAGTTTGCGATGGACTGGTATTTGAAGGATGAGGTAAAGAAGCAGAACATTCAAGCATCGGGCGGACAGGAAGGCTACCCGGATTATATCTATGATGAAGCCTTACATCAGGCAATTTTAAAAGCAGAGGAATATTTGAAGCCGTTTTTCTCCTATGATTTGGACGATTTATACGCGATTGAGTGGGACAGCGCGGAAAATGGAGGTTCCGATCGGGACAAAACAACGTTGTCAGCAGAAAAATTAAAAAAATCCGAGGAAGGTTATTATTATGGCGTTTCGAAATACCTTCCTTACGGAACCTATGTGGCAGTCGAGCAGCAGCCGTATTCGGGAGCACTGGAAGATTTCAAAAACCAGCATTATCGGATCGACCAGCCGAAAGAAATAGAAGTCCCGTCGGTTTATGAGGCAGGTGGAAACCTCGTATCTCCGGAAAAAAAGTCAGCGGATTATCAATATGACGCCTCGGCATCGCCGGAAACGCTGGCGGCGAACTATCAGATCCGGATGAATGAAGAGTGGGGAGATACAAATCAGGCGGATTTGAGGAAATATGTGATCCGCGCACATGGACAGGATGGAACTTATGAGATTTATAAGTATGGTCTGGATGCGGATAAACGGCAGGGAACGATCTCCTATCCAGGCGGAAGCTATGACTACAGCGGATTTTCGCCCGCTCAGAGGGAAATGGCGCCGTACAAGGACATTTATCGGTCTGAAAATGCAAACAGCCGGTACCGGAGCAACGAGAAGGTAGAAAGCTATTACCGTTATGGTTCGATCTCAGAGCAGGCAGGGTGGGCAGATTCAGTGGAATATCCGTATGGAGAGAAGGCGGATGATAACAATCCGGCGGGATTTTATCTGAAAGATCATGTCAGGACAATCACCGGGGCGCTGACCGGGTTTGACGGGCGGTATTTTCAGGGATTGGTGCCTTACAGTGTGACAGAACCGGCGGCGGAGTCCGCCTATGATGCGTTGGGATTTACCGGCTACGCGGATGGAAAATACCGGAATACGTTTTATGCTGCAAAGCTTCGGATTGAAAAACTAGATTCGGAGACGGGAGAGAATATTCTGCATGATGATGCAGTGTTCGCTATTTATGCCGCCAGCCGGGACACGTCGAAATACAGCGAGGGGGAGGTGCAGTTTTATGAAAAAGATACACAGGTGACAGCCAGCCGGGAATTTTTGGAGGCAATGGGGGCAAAGAAAATCGAGCCGGTTGATTTGAAAACGCTAATTCCGTCAAAATACCCCTGGAAAGCACCTTATACAGGAAAATATACAGGCATAATCCCGGCAGGAACTCCGATTTGCAGTGAAACCGATCAGGTGGTAATGCAGGATGCCTTTGGGACGCGGACGGGCACATTCCGGGTTTATTCGACGCTGCAGGATTTTGGTGGTTTGGGGGAAACTCTGCCGTCCAACCAGAATACAGGATATCTGATCACGCCGCAGCCGCTGGGAGCAGGAGCCTATGTGTTGTGTGAATTATCTGCACCGGAAGGATACGTGAGAACGAAACCGATAGCGGTGGAAGTGTATTCGGATGAAGTGACGTATTATCGGGACGGAGAGCGCGGTCAGCGGGTGGCAGCTGCCGTGTATGGAGAAATGGTAACCCGGATAAGCAGCAACGGAGAAGCAGTCCAGAACCCGGATGGAACGAAGTCAAATGGCAATAAGCCGCAGGACCGGGGGGATGTGGCGCGGATTTATGTAGGAAATACGCCGATCCGGCTGGAAATCGCGAAAGTAAAACAGGAGGAAACGGAGATTTTGTTTGAGTTGAGCGATCGGCGAGAGGGAACTTTGACCGAGCTTTCGAACCGTTATGGTCTTGAAAATCTGGAACTGGCGTACAATGCGTCGGGAACGTTCCTTGGGTATGGGTGGTCAAAGGGCTGGCTGGATAGTCTGAGGGCAAAACAGGAAGCCGGGGAGTGGATTGACCTGATTTATGAGGATCAGGTTTTTACTGGAAAGGCGATCTGGCATCGGGTTCCAGATACGGCGCACGCATTCAACCGCTATCTTCCAGGTGCATCGATGTGCCTGTATGATGCGATCGAGGTAAAGAAGAACGGGGACAGTGAGGACCGGGCGTATGCCGGTGTCAATGTGGTGCGCGATTCGTTTGGAAATGTGATCCGGATGTATGTGCAGAAAGGTTATGCGGGAAACCGGCTTCTGTATGTGAAGGATAAAGAACAAGAGGGGGAAAATAACAATTATACACGATATACGCAGGATGACCGGTTCAACGACCAGGGGAAAGGCAGATGGATTCTCAAGTGGGTTGAACGCGAAGATACAGACATTTTATATTACGATCTCGGGGCTCTGGAGGTATTTACGACACTCCGGGGCGTGCAGTATGCCTATAACGAAAAGGGCGAACTGGTGCGTCCAAAAGACGGCGAACCGATCTATGCGATGAAAGACGGCGTTCCATTTCTGGAAATTGTAAGCTCCAGCTATGAAGAACTGGCGTACAGCCGGAAAGAAAGGCGGTTTGAATACGTTCCGTCCGGGACAAAATTCTATCATCTGGCATCAGACGGAAGCCGGGACAGCGAGGTAGAACCGTACACGGGAATGGCATATGTGACGGAGGAGAAAACCGGCAAAACATTGGTGTGGGTGGTCCGGGTATCGAAGGATCGCTATGAAAATGTGATTGCCAGGGATAAGATAAAGACTGGCCGCGTGGCAACGATGTATGCTGATACGGAACAGGAATACACGATCGGGACATATGACGGAGGTCTGCTGCAGCCCCATGTCAATCCGGTTTTGAATGAAAACGGGCTGCCGGTTTATTACCAGCGTTCCGATCAGACCTATATCAAAGGATATCCCGTTTATGATCGGGATGGCGATTATGTGCGTTACCGATACAGCGATCTTCTCAGAGCTTACAATGCCAATGCATGGGATCTGCAGTTGAAAGCAGCGCTCTATGATATTGGAAATGATCCGGAAAAACGGGAAGATGACCGACCGCTGTACCATCGTCAGGGTGAGGCGTATCTGATGGAAAACAGCTGGATAACCGGGGATGAAACGCCAGACGATCCGTTCCATACACGGATCGGAGATGGGCAGGTGGATGTTTTAAAACGCGTTCCGGCGGGAACGTATATTTTAGAGGAGACGCGTGCCCCATCCGGCTATGCGAAACGGATGCCGGCAGGGCTTACGGTAGAGGAAACCTGTGAGGTACAGGAGCTGCGCCTTATTAACCGTCCGATCACGGTGCAGATCGAAAAGATCGACGCGCCAGAACAATATCAGCAGACAGTCCGGGACTATGATCGCATTTTGAACGAATCGGATTCTAAGACCTGGGAGGAAGGAAAAGGGGGGTATACGTTTTCAAGTGTGGAAGGAGCCGTGTTAGCGCTCTATCCGGCAAAAAGAGTTGCGAGTGATGATTTGGAAGCACATCCGTCCGGGTATTATCTGGAAAAGAAAGGGGAACTTCCGGCGAACTGGACAGTACTAGATGAGAGAAACCAGAAAAAGACAGTGACTGCCAAATGGACCGTCGGAAAGACGCCAATGGCCTGGGAGGGGATTCCGGCAGGCGATTATATTCTCGGGGAGATAGAGACGCCTCCGGGATATCTGACAAATCAAATAGAGGTGGAAATCCAGGAAACTTCTAAGCTGCAGCTCATCACGATGCAGGAGGATCATATAAAAACCGCCTTTTTCAAATATGAGGAGAAGGGTGGAAAAAAAGAATGTCTGCCGAATGCATATGCGGCGGAGCTGACCCTGTACGAGGCAGTGACAGATGAAAATGGAATTGTCATGGAAGCGGATGGAACACCGCGCTATGACCGGGAAAAACGGGTGACGAGCTGGAAGACCGAAGATGCGAAAGCCTACAGCCAAGGAAGCGACAGCTTTGCAGCCCGCTATCAGAAGCTGTATGCAGAACATCACACAAGGTTTAACACGGTTGCATGGTGTGGATATACCGCTGAAAAACAGGAAGAAACGGCGACAGAGCAGGGCGAATCAGTGCGTCAGCTCTGGAGTCTGGGAAATGGTTCGCAGGTGCTTGTTCAGGTAACGAAAAATCTGCAGCCGGATGGAAAAGCAGGCTACAGCTATGATTTCCGCTGGAATTACCAGACGGAGAGGACTCTGGTCAGTTATGATACCTCCGATGGGATTCACCGGATTGATTATTTACCGCTGAATCCGACGAAAAATGATTTGGCTTCGAACAGAAAGAAAGGCTATTACGTTCTGGTGGAGACGAAAACACCAAGCGGCTATCAGAAAGCAGCACCGAAGCCGGTGATTGTCGAAGAAACTGCTGAAATTCAGCTTTACGGGCTGGAAAATAGGGCAAAGTCTGTCTATATTTCCAAGCTGGGAAGCTCAGGAGAGGCATCCGAAGAGGCAATGTATCTGGCAGGCGCAGAACTTGCTGTTTTCCGGGCAGCACAGGATGGAAGCCTGATGCAGGAAAAAGAATATTTAGTGGAACGCTGGATTTCTGGATCGGATGGAAAATTTACAGAGGAAGAAGCAGAAAAACAGGAGATTCCGGCAGGCTGGAAGGCAGGGGACTGGAAGCCGCATCGGATTTCTCCGATTGCCTATGGAGTGTATTATCTGGTGGAACTTTCGGCACCGGCAGGTTATCGCCTCATGGAACCTAAGAAATTTACGGTGGCGGCTGCTTCGGGGGAGACAATCGAAGCGGTTAATACGTTGAAACAGGGACGGGTTCGAGTTGAAAAGGTGGATGAGAGAAAGCCAGAGGAAAAACTGGCAGGTGCGGTGTTTGAAGTGAAGAACAGAGAGACGGGAGAAAAGGTTCAGATGGAGACAGACGAGAGCGGTCAGGCGGAAAGCCCGTTTCTGCCAATCGGAACGATAGGGGAGAATGGAAGCTGGATTCCGTACCATTACGAAGTCCGTGAGACGATGCCGCCGGATGGATATCAACTTATTCCGCGCGTGTACGAGGTGCTGATAGAAGATCAGAAGGAATGCGAGGTGCTAACGTATGATCTGACGGTGCCGAATGAAACAACGAAAATCAAAATTTCCAAGCTGGATTTCGATACAGGTCTCTTTGTGTCAGGAGCAAAGCTGGCAGTGTATGAAGCGGGATTTTTGGATGGTGTGTACACTGAAGCGGGTGAGGCATTGGAAACCTGGATCTGCGATGGGAAAACACACGTGATAGAAGGAAAGCTGATTGCCGGGCACACGTATCTTCTGAAAGAACTGGAAGCGCCGGATGGATACACTGTGCAGAAACCGATGATTTTCACGGTGTCAGATACAGGCAGGGGGATTAACGCAGCCAGAGATGGTGCAAATGCGCTGGAGACAGAGACAGCAGACGGTTTATTTGACAGCATAACGTCTCTGCAGGTGCAGGGAAGAAAAGCGCTTCGTCTGGTGAGAACTCTGTGGGATTTGGACAGTGGGGAAGAATTTGTACTTTCTTCACTGATGGAAGCTTCTGTGCCTTATCTGGAACGAGAAAAATGTGAAAAAGAGGGGGTGGCGGAAGGACATCGTTTCGAACTGCGGGAGATCATTGAGTTCAGTGACGGCAGCCGCCGGACGATAGGAAAAAATACATTCCGTCTGAATTGGGATGAGAACGGACATTATCCGCTGACGCTTCGAACATTAAAAGGAACGAGGTATCGTCTGGAAGAATATCATCAGAAAGAGACAGATGGCAGGGAAGTGGAAAGCTGGATCTCGGAAAACAGAGATGGCCTGGGATATATCCATGAAATACGAAATCCGGAATACAGCGACCCTTGTGGCATCCGCGCCGTTTCCCCGATTGGAAAAGACGGAGCAGCGGTGCTGCCGGGAAGTGTAATTGTATATGAAATTACATATCGGAACCAGTCAGATAAAAAAGAAAATATGAAGATTGGACTGGAAATTCCAGCTGGGTGTGAACTAATGACAGCGGCTTCAATGGGCGGAGCGGAACAAATAGGTGAATCCTGGTATTGGAATATAGAGAATGTGGCAGCCGGATCAGGAGGCATTTTGCGGGTGGCTGTTCTGGTTGGAGAGCATATAAATGAAAACGGACAGGAAAATCATTCTGGTATGACGGTAACGGCAACGATATGGGGAAAAACGGGCAAAAGCTATGAATCCTTCCATCCAATTCTATCGCCGGGCGCAATTGCTATCGCCGGGCGGGTGACGGGAAGTGCCGCGGCGTTGTTAAGGCAGATAGATATAACATATACGTTATACTTAAAGAATGCGGAGGGAAAAGAGCTTCCAGGCTTGATTTCGTACACAGGTTCTAAATCGGGAACGCTGCGAAGTGGAGGAAGCCTGACGCTTTCTTGTGGCGAATCGGTTGTTTTGACAGGAATGCCATGGGGAACAAACTATGAGGTTCGGGCACAAGTTCCGGCACAGACTCCGGATGGACTGCCGATCGAGTGGAAGAGTACAGGAAGCACGGGACGGACCTCCCGGCAGGGAAATACAGTGCTCTGGGAATTTCATCAGAATGATCGGTCGGTGCGTGAAGTGCTCAAACGTGGGAATAGATACCGCCTGGTTGAACTGCTGGAACTGGACGGTGGAAAAACGGAAGAGGTGGAGTCGAATCAGATGATTTTTTCTCTGGGGAATGATGCACAGATAGACGGAATTGGAATGATAGATTCCCCGACAAAGCTGGTCTTTTCAAAGACAGATCTGGGCGGAACGGAGCTTCCGGGTGCTCAGATAGAGATTCTGGATCAGTCTGGAAATGTAATCGAATCATGGATTTCTGCGGATCATCCTCATGAGATAATTGGAACGTTGACACCGGGAAAGAGTTATATAATGCGCGAGACGGGAGCGCCGGATGGATTTGCGTATGCGGAAGAGATTCCGTTTACTGTTTCCGAGGATGGAACGGTCGAGCGGATTTCCATGCAGGACAAGCCGACGCACGTGGAAATCACAAAATACAGTGTGACGGGAGAAAAGGAACTGCCGGGGGCGCGGATGGAACTCTGGGAGGAGAAGGAAGGCGGAACCTTGGTTGATTCGTGGGTATCTGATCGGGGCGCCCATGTGATAAAAGGAAAGTTAAACGCTGGAAAAAACTATGTGCTGGTAGAAAAAACAGCGCCGGATGGGTACTGGAAAGCAGAAAAAGTGACATTTACGGTATCACTGGACGGTCGAGTAGATCAGGTGAAGATGTATGACAGACCGACGGAAGTGCAGGTGGAGAAGCGGAAATGGAGGGAGCAGAAAGGAGATAGCGAATTTGTAAAAGGTGCCCACCTGAGGATTTCTGATGAGACTGGAAAGGTAATATTGGAATGGATTTCTGAAGAAAAGGAGAAATGCATACAGGGCATTTTAAAGGAGGGCTGCCGCTATATTCTGGAAGAGCTGGAAGCGCCGGAGGGCTACGAAAAAGCCGAACCAGTTTCATTTACGGTTTCAGAGGGCGGAACGGTGACGGTTGTGAGGATGTATGACCGTTTGAAGCCGGAGAAGCCGGGGCGACCGGGACACGGTCAGCCGGAACATCCAAAGAAAGTGATAGAAGAGCTGAAAGAGGGCTATTTAACAGTTCACGTGCCAGAGTCGATCTGTGGAGATGGGAAAATTGTTCTCGACGGCAGACAGATGAAGCCGCTTCCGAAGATGGGATATGGAGAATCAGCCACCTGGGAAGTAGAAGGTGCTTATCAGGTTGAGGACGAAAAAGAGCGTCTGAATGAAGCAATTTCACTGATTTGGAAGTGGAAACTGGTGATTGGACTGATATGTATGAGCGCTGGGGCAGGGCTGGCGCTCGCAGAACGGCGAAGAAAGGAGGAAAATATAAAAAAGAATATGGAGAGGAATGATAAGGGCAAGGAAGAATAAAAAAATAAGAGAAAAATCAAAATCGATCAGATGGCAGAAAAAGGGAAGGGATGGATTTTATGGATCAGATGGCGAAAGGGCTGCTCTTCGGAGTAGCCGTACTGAGCCAGGCGGCTGCGGGATGTTTCCCCGCTGCCGCGGCATCCATCGATCGGGTCAGGATTCGGCTGGCAGCAGAAGAGCTGGATGAAATGGGAATGCCTGTTTTGGAGGCGGAAAGCCGGGACAGGGCATATAGCGTCACTGGTGTGGAACGAATCTCCGGTGATCCGGCAAGCGGACCGGCGATGGATAGGGCAGAGGTGGGAAAAAAGGAAAATGAACAATATAAAGGGAGCATACAAGCCGACTCTGAAAATATAGGTACCAAAGAAGTTTCTTTAGAAGAACGAAAGATAGAAGAAATCCATGCAGAAGAACCTGCTCCGGAAATTCTATACGAAATAGAACTGGAATCCGACGCAGATGATTCTTTTTCCGTCCTTCGCCAGGAGGACATCCAGTTTTCAGGGCTTGGCGCGGTATGCAGCAAGGCAGTTCGGAAAGATAATGGCACTACGTTGCTTTTGACGATCGAATTACAGGATGCCGGAGAGATAGTAGGAACGGTGGATGCAGCAGTCTGGGCGGAAAGAGGAATTGGCAGGTGGAAGAAAGCGCCGGGGGCTTCGGCATATTTGGTGATGCTTTACCGGGATGCGAAGCGTGTCGGACATCCGCATCGGACGAGTGCTGAACAGTACGATTTTGTACCGTTGATGCAGACTGCGGGCGTATATCATTTTAAAGTGATTCCTCTGACAAAGCAGGGAAAGCGTGGTCAGGCAGCAGAATCGGCATGGAGGAAAGTGACGGAGGCAGAGGCAGCTCAAAACCGGGAAGAATGGGGAGGAAAAAAGCCGGGATGGCAGCCAGAAGGGGAAATTCCATCGTATATTTTAAAAGATGGTGCATACCCGCAGATGGATTCTCTTTTGATTGGGGAAAAGTATGAGCAGTTTAATGAAAAGGGGAAAACGTGTCGCGAACCGTAATATTTTGAGGATTTTCGTATAATTTATAAAAATCAGTTGAAAAAGCAGAAGAAATGTGATAGCATACCTCACATAAGTTCGTTCCTGTTTACTGAACCGTCCTGACGAGTGATCGAAGGTCAGTCAGGCAGGGACACTCTGGAGAGTCTCCAAGAAGGAGCGCCGAAGGTGTAAGACGGATGCACGTCCATGGTATTCGTTGATCTCTCAGGCAAAAGGACAGGGCATACAACCAATCACAATGGAACCAGGGGATGAGTTCTATTGTATGCATATGTTCTACTCTTTGGAGAGCTGATTTGTATCAGCTCTTATTTTATTACTCGATCCCGGATTTATAAAAGAGCCGGAATCGTAACGAAAACATAGAGGAGGATAAAAAATGGACACGATTTTGACACTGGTAAACAAAGGCAATGATTTTCTGTGGAGTTTTCTTCTGCTGATTCTGCTGTGTGGAACGGGCATCTATTACACGATTCGTCTCAAATTCATCCAGGTAAGAAAATTTGGCGAGGGCTGCAAGCATGTGTTTGGACATTTCAGCCTGAACGGAGAAAAACATGAAAAAGGGGAAATGAGCCCGTTTCAGTCGATCATGACGGCGATCGCAGCACAGGTTGGTACTGGTAACCTGGCAGGTGCAGCGACAGCGCTGTTTGGCGGCGGTCCGGGTGCAATCTTCTGGATGTGGCTGAGCGCGTTCTTCGGAATGGCGACCATCTACTCCGAGGCGGTTCTGGCACAGACCTACAAGACAGAGGTAAATGGTGAGGTGACAGGCGGACCTGTCTACTACATCAAGGCGGCATTTAAAGGTAATTTTGGAAAGGTATTATCCACTCTGTTTGCTATCTTTATTGTTTTAGCACTTGGGTTTATGGGCAATATGGTACAGTCCAACTCGATCGGTGCTGCGTTTACAGAGGTATTTCAGGTATATGGAATCAATATTCCGCCGATCACGATCGGCCTTGTGCTGGCAGTACTGGCAGGATTCATTTTCATTGGTGGAACCAAACGTCTGGCAGCTGTGGTAGAGAAGGTTGTGCCAGTTATGGCAGGCGTTTACATTGTAGGAAGCCTGATTCTGATTGGTCTTCATATCAATCACGTGCCGATGGCATTTATGATGATCATCAAGGGCGCGTTTGATCCGAAAGCGGTAATGGGTGCTGGTGCTGGTATCACCGTCCGCGAAGCAATCCGTTTTGGTGTAGCGAGAGGACTTTTCTCCAATGAGGCAGGTATGGGTTCCACACCGCATGCTCACGCACGTGCGAAAGCAGAAAGCCCGCATCATCAGGGGCTTTGTGCGATGATCAGTGTCTTTATTGATACATTTGTTATTTTAAATCTGACCGTATTTGCAGTCCTGACAACGGATGCGATGAGCTCCGGCAAGGATGGTACAGCGCTGACACAGGCGGCATTCATGCAGAGTTTTGGAAACTTTGGTTCTATTTTTATTGCGATCTGCCTGCTGTTCTTCGCATTTTCGACGATTCTGGGATGGCATTTCTTTGGCCTGACGAATGCGAAATATCTGTTCGGCGAGGGCGCGGCAAAGGTTTATTCCTTCATCGTTGTGATTTGTATTGTCATTGGTTCTATGTTAAAGGTAAATTTAGTATGGGCTTTGGCAGATTTCTTCAACGCGCTGATGGTTATTCCGAACGTTTTGGCATTACTTGCATTGAGTCATGTGGTTGTGGCGGCTGACCGGAAAGCGGAAGCGATCACGAAAAATGTGACACAGGCATATCGGGCTGCAGAAGAAAAGTAAGAGCAAATAAGTGAATTGTAAGCGTAAAAGCGAGCGTTAAACAACCATTCAAAAAAGACCTGCTTATGTAGTGAAATACATAGGCGGGTCTTTTTTAAACATAGGAAACTTCGTTCTATGACAAAGAACGCTCCGCGGGATGCGCACTCGCGCGAAGAAAAAATATGTCGCAAGCGACCGCGCGAGACGCCCGAATGTGCCAAGGCACATTCTTCAAAGGTCCCTAAACAGCTGCCATTACCTTCCGCTCTCTGTAAAAATAGGGAGTCTCTCTCTTTGCTGTCTGCTTTTTAAGCGTTTCATCGGTCAATTTGCGGACAGACTGTAAAATCCTCAGATGCGTCTCCAGGGGGAGTGCATCAACGGTCAGTTCCGCTTTTTTCGTGCATCCATCCACACCGCCTGCTGCCACAACCCGGCGGAGCAATTCTGTCTCGGTGCGGTCAGAGGGGAGAAGATTCCGTCCTAATTCCAGGGAGAGCAGGGAGGCAATGCCCCAGCCCCACCAGTTGGAAACGCCGCTTGCCAGCGTCAGGTCTGCTGCTTCTGCGGTGCAGATAAGTTCGCCGTGTGGAACACCTGCGAGAATTTCACGGCGGAAGGTCCCCATTCCCATCTCGTTGCCGCCATCTCCGATGGAAATGACCGTGGCACCAGCTTCTCTGGCAGCAGACAGGAAAAGTGCCGAATCCGTGATCATGTCGTCGAGCTGTTCACCGCGCATGCTGTGATAATGTCCGTTTTCAGCTTTGCCTGGGCGCTCCAGGCTGATCAGATGGGTCGGTTTTGCATCACGGATAAAGGTGCGGATAAAGTTATCCGTATTCTGTTCCGGCAGACGGATCAAGGTTGCCTGCGGAGCGCGGAAGCGGAGAGCCGCTTCCAGATGCGGATAAGAAGACCAGTCGGTTACGACTGACACGCCGCAGCCAGCTGCCGTCAGCGCTGCTGCGAGGTTGGCAGTTCCGGAAGGGCCATCCGTCTCGCCGGTAATAGAACCGTCTGGCATTCGAACCGGGAAACCGGTCAGAAGAACGGCTCTTTTCGCATGTGCGAGAGAAGCAGACACAGCCGCAAGTGGGGAAGCAGGCAGAGATGCTAAAAGTCCGCGACCGCCAAAATCCTGTTTCATAATTGAATCTAAAGTTTCATAAAAAGTCATGGTATCAATCCTCCAGGTATACTGCATTGTGCAGAAATTGACAGGGGATTTTCTATCTGGATGATCCGAGCGCTTATTTACTGGATAATTTCCAAATCAAAAAAGATTGGCGGCAGTCCGGTATGGTAGCTGTATCGGAATCATGTGCAATAAAAAAAGACCCACGTATCCTGTAAGATTCATGGCTCTTATTTACGAAGGGAGCATCCGGGCAGGAGTCCCGATAAATAAAAGAATCTATTTTATTATAATTGTATTGTAAATGAAAAATATCAGACTGTCAATTCCAAATTCATTTTACGGCTGACAGAAAGTGAAATTTGGAATATAATAAAAAATGGGGTAACTGTTCAGTAGGTCAGCGCATTTACTGCGCTGACCGTACGAAAACATGGACCAGCAGGCAAAAATCCCATTGCCGTAGGCAATTTTTAATGGATTTTTGCTTGTGGCTGTGAAGGTACTGAACAGCTACAAAATAGGCATATAAACAAGCTCAGAAATAAAAGCAGACAAGAAAATGGATAGAGAGAATGAAACGAGAATCAAATGAGATAAAAAAAGAAAATGACCGCGCCGCATCGTTCATGCGCTTCTGCGAAGTAGTCCGCCATCTCCGTGCCGAGGACGGCTGTCCGTGGGATCGGGCGCAGACGCATACATCGCTGAAACCGTACTGCATTGAAGAAGCGGCAGAGGTGATTGGCGGTATCAATATCTGGGAGGCGACCGGCGATGCGGAGAACCTGAAAGAAGAACTGGGGGATTTAATGCTGCAGATTCTTCTTCACGCGCAGATCGCGGAGGAAGAAGGACTGTTTACGATACGGGAGGTCATGGATGGCGCCAGCGAAAAAATGATCCGCCGCCATCCGCACGTGTTTGGTAAGTCGATGCTGTCCGACCAGGGAGAACCGGTCACGGATTGGGATGCAATCAAGAAGCAGGAAAAAGCCGGAAAAGAGTGGACGGAAGCGTATCTTCCGGGAGCGCTGGAAGAGGCGGAGAAACTGCTCGAGCGGGCAAAAGAACGGAAAGGCATCAAAAAATAACATTTGAGATGCTTCAATACTGAAATAAATAGAAAAATCTATATATAAAAAGGCATTCGGTCAAAATGGAATGCCTTCGTTCATTTATAAATGCTAATTCGTACTTTTAGGCAAAGACTGACTTTCCTTTACCAGATCTTCTAAAGTAATATTATAGAAGAAATTGTGTACAACCTGATCAAAGCGTTTCCACATCGGCAGGGTCACACAGCTTGTCTGACGTTCGCACGGCGGCGCATCCGGTGCAAGGCAGGCAACGGAAGAGAGAGAGCCTTCGGTCAGTTCCAGAATCTCTCCGGCGGTATATTCTTTAATCGGACGGGTCAGACGGTAACCGCCGCCTTTGCCGCGCTGTCCTTCCAGTAATTTATTTTTGACCAGAACCTTCAAGATGATTTCAAGATACTTTTCAGAAATCTGCTGACGGGTGGCAATTTCATTTAATGGTATATATCCAGCAGAATTTTGTTCTGCCAGATCGATCATAACGCGCAGGGCGTATCTTCCTTTTGTTGATATCATTCGGTAACCTCCTTACTATTAACCAATTATAACGCAAGGTAATAGGACTTTCAAGGAGAAAAGCGTGGAAAACAAAGAAAAAAAGTTTTTTCCTAATACCTATTGACAAAGTTGGTTTATAAGAGTATCATTAAGCCATCGAGTTCGGAAAGAACATGAAATGAAAAGGAGGCAGATACAATGGCAAGACAGAATATTGTATGGAACGGAAATCTGATGTGTTGTTGTCGAATGTGTAATTCCCGGGCATTTTATATGGTCAGGTAAATTTGCATATCTGCCGTTCAAGAGAATGACAACGATTTAAGATGCAAGCCATTTGCCCGGGAGCTTAAAGAAGATTAAGCGGTCCGGCTTTTTATTTACCTAAAAAGCCAAATATACATTTGCATAAGCAAATATAATAATGCGGAAAAGCAATTATTTTATAGAAAGCTTGAAAATAAATGGAAAAACGCTTGCTCAAATAAAAAAATGAATATAAAATAAAAACGAATTTACATACTAGGAAATAAACTTCCAGAAAAAGAAAGAGAGGTATTTTGAGATGGGAAATTATAGATTTGAGACTCTTCAGTTACACGTAGGTCAGGAGCAGCCGGATCCGGCAACCGATTCCAGAGCCGTTCCGATTTATCAGACCACTTCTTATGTATTTAAAAATTCCGCCCATGCGGCAGCACGTTTTGGTCTGGCAGATGCCGGTAACATTTACGGACGTCTGACCAACTCCACACAGGATGTATTTGAGAAGAGAATCGCAGCACTGGAGGGCGGCGTTGCAGCACTGGCAACCGCATCCGGCGCAGCTGCTATTACATATACAATCGAGGCACTGGCAGCAGACGGCGGTCACATCGTAGCACAGAAGACCATCTACGGCGGCAGCTATAACCTTTTAGAGCATACACTTTCCCATTTCGGTGTATCTACAACTTTCGTAGATGCTCATAATCTGGAAGCGGTAGAAGGTGCAATTCAGGAAAATACCCGTGCTATCTATCTGGAGACTCTCGGAAATCCGAATAGTGATATTCCGGACATCGACGCAATTGCTGAAATTGCACACAAACACGGACTTCCGTTAGTCATTGACAATACATTTGGCACACCGTACCTGATTCGCCCGATCGAGCATGGCGCAGATATTGTCGTACATTCCGCTACCAAGTTCATCGGCGGACACGGAACCACTCTGGGCGGCATTATCGTAGATTCTGGTAAATTTGACTGGAAAGCAAGCGGCAAATATCCGGCAATCGCAGATCCGAATCCGAGCTATCACGGCGTATCTTTCGTAGAGGCAGCAGGTCCGGCAGCATTCGTCACCTACATCCGTGCTATCCTTCTGCGTGATATGGGCGCTACGATTTCCCCGTTCAACGCATTCCTGCTTCTTCAGGGAACTGAGACACTGTCTCTGCGTATCGACCGTCATGTAGAAAATACCAAGAAGGTTGTTGAGTACCTGTCCAAACATCCGTTAGTAGAGCACGTTAATCATCCGTCTCTGCCGAATCATCCGGATCATGCACTGTATGAGAAATATTTCCCGAACGGCGGCGCTTCTATATTCACCTTTGAGATCAAGGGCGGACAGGCAGAAGCTCATAAGTTCATCGACAACCTGCAGCTCTTCTCCCTGTTAGCAAACGTAGCAGATGTAAAGAGTCTGGTTATCCATCCAGCAACAACAACCCACTCCCAGCTGACTGACGAGGAGCTGGCAGATCAGGGCATTAAGCAGAACACCATCCGTCTGTCCATTGGTACCGAGCATATCGACGATATCATCGAGGATCTGGAGCGTGGATTTGCAGCTCTGAAATAAGTAAGAGTGTGTCGGGCTGAGAATCCGAGGCATATACATAATAAATGGTAAATTGATAAAATGCGGTGTCATCTGCCAACTTTTCTTTAAGCAGGGAAGAACGGCAGATAACGCTGCATTTTTACTATTCCATTTTGGAAGAAAACGGCGTAGAAAAATTCATGCCAAACCGCCTTTCACAGGGTAAAATGCTGAATTGTTGGGATTTAAGGAGGAAACGGGGAGGCGAGTCTTGACAATAAGGGCGGGTAAGTGGTAATTTATCAGATAGAAGGATACAGAGCTGTACATTTGTGATATAGGGGGGCTCTGGATTCCACCATAAAATTTAAGAATGAGGTGCAAAAAATGCAGGAGATGAAACCGATTAAAGAAGGAAAAGTCCGTGAAATCTATGACAATGGAGACAGCCTGATTATGGTTGCAACGGATCGTATCAGTTGCTTTGATGTTATCTTACATAATGAAGTGACAAACAAAGGCAAGGTACTGACACAGATGTCCAAGTTCTGGTTTGACCTGACGAAAGACATTATCCCGAATCACATGATTTCCGTAGATGTAAAAGACATGCCGGAATTCTTCCAGCAGGAGAAATTCGAAGGAAAGAGCATGATGTGCCGTAAGCTTGAGATGCTTCCGATTGAGTGCATCGTCCGCGGTTATATCACAGGAAGCGGCTGGGCAAGCTACCAGAAGACCGGAAAGGTTTGTGGAATTGAACTGCCGGAAGGCTTAAAAGAGTCTGACAAACTGCCGGAGCCGATCTACACACCGTCCACGAAGGCAGAGATTGGCGATCATGATGAAAACATCTCCTATGAGCAGAGCGTAGATCATCTGGAAAAATACTTCCCGGGCAAGGGAAAGGAGTATGCAGATAAGCTGCGTGAATACACGATTGCACTTTACAAAAAATGTGCGGAGTACGCACTGGAAAAAGGTATCATTATCGCAGATACCAAGTTTGAGTTCGGTCTGGATGAGAATGGCAACATCGTTCTTGGTGATGAGATGCTGACTCCGGACAGCTCCCGTTTCTGGCCGGCACAGGGCTACGAGGCAGGACATTCCCAGCCGTCCTTCGACAAGCAGTTTGCGCGCGATTGGCTGACCGCTCATCCGGGCAATGACTGGACACTCCCGCAGGAGATTGTGGACAAGACCATTGAAAAATATCTTCAGAGCTATGAGATGCTGACCGGCGAAAAGTTGGCATAAGCGGATCGCTCGAAGCAGCCAGTCAGGCAGCGGAAGAAAATGCATTGAATAAAAGTAAAAAAGCTGCTGTGAAAAGAATGAAATTCTTGTTTCACGGCAGCTTTTATATATGGAAATAAAAAACAAATATATCGCTAGTTCGTAATCTGCAGCAGAGGGGCTGTTTACAGATGTGTGCTTTTGAAAGGGAAAATAAAAGATGCGCGATTTTATGGATTTATTTAGCTTAAAGGGGAAAAAAGCGATCGTCACGGGCGGAACCAGAGGACTTGGCTATGGCATGGCAGAGGGACTGTGCAGAGCTGGGGCGGAGGTTGCTATTTTGGGAACAAGTGAGAAGGTGCGGGAGAGCGCTGATGCGCTTGCACGGACAACCGGTGTGGTGGTTCACGGAATAGTGGGAGATCTGGTAAGAGAAGAGGAGGTTCCGAATATCTATAAGCGTCTGGTGGAAAGCCTTGATGGTCAGGCGGATATACTGATAAACTGTGCGGGAGTTCAGCACCGGTGCGTGGCAGAAGATTTTCCGATGGAAGAGTGGAATCGGATTCTGCGAGTAAATTTAGGTGCTATGTTCCAGATGTCTCAGCTGGCGGCGCGGGATATGCTGCAGCGTGGATACGGCAGGATTATTAATGTGGCATCGATGACCTCCTTCTTCGGAAGTGTGATGATACCGGCATACGCGGCAAGTAAGGGCGGTGTGGCGCAGCTCACGAAAGCCTGCTCCAATGAATGGTCATCGCGTGGTGTGACCGTCAATGCGATCGCACCTGGTTATATGGAGACAAAGCTCACATCGGATATGAAAGCCAAAAATCCGGATCAGTATGAAGAGGTAACGGCGCGGATCCCGATGCACCGCTGGGGGAAGGCGGAGGATCTGGCAGGAATTACCGTGTTTTTAGCGAGTGACGCGGCAGAATATATAACGGGAGCGGTAATCCCGGTGGATGGCGGCTACCTGGCGAAGTAAACGAGAGAAAAGGAAAGAAATATGAATCTATTTGATATAGTAGGTCCGGTGATGGTCGGACCGTCCAGTTCCCACACAGCGGGCGCGGTTCGGATTGGATTTGTGGCGCAGAAGCTTCTTGGGGAACCGGTTAAGCGGGCAAGGATTGGTCTGTACGGCTCATTTCTGGCAACGGGAACCGGACACGGAACCCAGAAAGCGCTGATTGCGGGACTTTTAGGAATGGTGCCGGACGACATGCGGATTCCGGACAGCGTTCACCTGGCAGAGGAGAAAGGAATTGAGTTTTCCTTTGAGGAAGCTAATTTAAAAGAGGCGCATCCAAATTCGGCGGAACTGGAGCTTGAGGGCATTTCCGGGCGCAGTCTGACGGTAGTAGGTGAATCACTGGGCGGTTCCCGGATCAATATTGCGAAGGTCGATGGGATTGAAGCCAATTTTTCCGGCAGTTATCCAACCTTGGTTGTCCACAACGACGATCAGCCGGGACATGTGGCGGATGTGACGGCGATGCTGGCGCACAAATCGATCAATATTGCGACGATGCAGCTCTACCGTGCGGCGCGCGGCGGCATGGCAGTGATGGTTATTGAGTGCGATCAAGAGATTCCGGAAGAAGGGCTTGTGTGGCTGCGCCGTCAGGAGGGTATCCGAAAGGTAACATATTTAAGTCTTCGATAGGAAAGGTTCATATAAGAAAAGGAATGGAACGGGAAAATGGAAATGTTATATCATTCAGTGAGTGATCTGGTCCGCTTAGCGAACGAACATCAAATTCCGCTCTGGAAGGTGGTTCTTCTGGCAGATGTGCAGGAACGCCAGGTGACGGTGGAAGAATCGTTTGAAACAATGCGGCAGATGTATCAGGCGATGCGCCAGGCAGATCAGGAATACGACGGCTCGATCGTCTCGGCAAGTGGAATGGCGGGCGGCGACGGAGAAAAACTGCACGCATACAATGCCTCTGGTCGCAGTCTGGCGGGCGAATACATGGGGCTTGTGATGGAAAAAGCGGTGAAAATGGGAGAGTCCAACGCCTGTATGAAACGAATCGTGGCGGCTCCGACGGCGGGTGCATGCGGGGTGATTCCGGCGGTATTTTTGTCGTATGAGGAATATTGTAAGGAAACGGAGAACCGGATGGTCGAGGCGCTCTTTGTCAGTGCAGGAATCGGTGCGGTTATTGCAGAAAATGCGAGCATCGCCGGTGCATCGGGTGGATGCCAGGCGGAGATTGGTTCAGCAAGTGCGATGGCAGCAGGGGGGCTGGTATATCTGCAGGGCGGCGATGCGGAGTGTATCGCGAATGCAGCGGCATTTGCCCTCAAAAATATGTTGGGCCTAACCTGTGATCCGGTCTGTGGTCTGGTTGAAGTTCCGTGTATCAAGCGGAATTCCGCCGGCGCCGTCAATGCGGCGGTCAGCGCGCAGATGGCAATGGCGGGAATCAAGAGCGCGATCCCGGCAGACGAGGTCGTCGATTCCATGCGCCGGATCGGCAATGCGCTTCCGGCTGCTTTACGCGAGACGAGTGAAGGCGGTCTGGCAGTGACCGAGAGCGCCAGAAAGATAGCAGAACGGATGGGAAATAAGGAACACATTGCGTAGAAAACCCGGGAAGGTAATGAAATCAATAGAACCAGACAGCACGCGATTGCAGAACCTGTCAGAACTGTTCCAGCTGCTGATTAGAAAATAAAATTGTAGAAGAAAGAACAGCAATATAGAAATAGCTCTGTTTAAATGATGCCAGAATATTCTTAAAAATCACAAAAAAACATATAAAATAGCAAATTTGGAAAAATGCTTGACTTTCCGGGAATGCTCTGGTATCATAACATACGTCCTTGAGACGAGGACAAAAACAAAACACGAAACGAAAGAAATGATTTGAAGATTCTTGATGAACTCAGAAAAATTTCAAAAAAACGTGGATTTGTAAAAAATAAAAAAGTGTTGACAAAAGCAAAAACTTTTGATAAACTATAAAAGTTGCTGCTGAGACAACAAAGAACCTTGAAAACTGAACAGTATGTAA
>ULWJ01015531.1_pt1 | contig 30220 bp, 29 predicted proteins | sample 1960221 | NCBI WGS metagenome assembly ULWJ01 (sample SAMEA4835809, study PRJEB28245) | human gut metagenome | biome: gut microbiome; material: fecal sample | place: Denmark | collected 2008 | reverse complement strand
TTCGCAAATCTAAGTATATTTCGCAGACTAGAAAACTTTTTAAGAAAAAACTTTAAGGCAAAATGCAATTTCGACATTGCAAAATTTAATATTCCGATTCATAGAGAGAAATCCCGAAAAAATACCTATTTTTGCCACTGAATTTATTATACTGGTGTAAAAGTGGCAAGAAAGAGAAAAGAACTTCCCCTGTTAGAAAAGGTGGAGATTACGGATGTGGCTGCCGAAGGAAAAGCCATCGCAAAGGTCAATGATTTGGTAATTTTCGTACCATACGTCGTTCCGGGTGACGTGGTAGACCTGCAAATCAAGAGAAAAAAGCATCATTACGCAGAAGCGGAAGCGGTGAAGTTCCACCAATACTCACCGGTAAGAGCAGTCCCGTTTTGTCAACATTACGGTGTATGCGGCGGTTGCAAATGGCAGGTGCTCCCCTATTCTGAACAAATAAAATACAAGCAAAAACAAGTAACGGACAACCTTACCCGCATCGGAAAAGTAGAGCTTCCGGAAATATCGCCGATACTCGGCTCCGAAAAAACGGAGTTTTATCGGAATAAACTCGAATACACTTTTTCCAACAAACGCTGGCTGACTGCGGAAGAAGTCCGGCAAAACGTGGTGTACGAGCAAATGAACGCGGTAGGTTTCCACATTCCCAACGCCTTCGACAAGGTATTGGCCATAGAGAAATGCTGGCTGCAGGATGATATATCCAACCGTATCCGCAATGCGGTACGCGACTATGCCTACGAGCATGATTACTCGTTCATCAATCTGCGTACGCAGGAAGGGATGTTGCGCAATATGATTGTGCGTACGTCCAGTACCGGCGAGCTGATGGTAATCCTTATCTGCAAGATTGAGAAAGACGAGGAAATGGCTTTGTTCAAACAACTGTTGCAGTATGTGGCGGATACTTTCCCCGAAATCACGTCGTTATTATACATTATTAATAATAAGTGCAACGATACCATTACAGACCTCGACGTGCATACATTCAAAGGCAAAGACCATATCTTTGAGGAAATGGAAAGCCTGCGTTTCAAGGTAGGCCCCAAATCGTTCTATCAGACGAACTCCGAACAAGCATACAATCTATATAAAGTAGCCCGCAATTTCGCAGGGCTCACCGGCAACGAACTGGTATACGACCTTTATACGGGCACGGGAACCATTGCCAACTTCGTATCCAAGCAGGCGCGTCAGGTTATCGGAATCGAATACGTGCCCGAAGCCATCGAAGACGCCAAGGTCAATGCGGAAATCAACGGCATCAAGAATACGCTGTTCTTTGCCGGCGATATGAAGGATATGCTGACGCAGGATTTCATCAACGAATACGGCCGTCCGGATGTAATCATCACCGACCCCCCCCGTGCCGGTATGCATCAGGATGTGGTGGATGTTATCTTGTTTGCCGAGCCGAAACGCATCGTGTATGTGAGCTGTAATCCTGCCACGCAGGCAAGGGACTTGCAGTTGCTCGATGCAAAATACAAAGTAAAAGCCGTACAGCCGGTAGACATGTTCCCGCATACGCACCATGTGGAGAACGTGGTACTGCTTGAACTGAAAACTGAAGTTTAAGAGTTGAAAGACTTGAGAATTGAAACGAATCATTAATTACAAATTATTATACTCGTGGCAAAAGAAAGAAACATGGCAAGAGCCCGCACGCAATATACGGATTACATGGTAAAAGAGCCGATGGAACTGATGGAATTCCTGGCTGCCAAAATGCCGGATGCCAGCCGTACCAAGTTGAAATCATTATTGAGCAAACGAATTGTATATGTGGACAGTGTTATCACAACGCAGTACAATTTCCCTTTGAAACCGGGCATGAAAGTGCAAATCAGCCGCGAGAAAGGACGTAAAGAGTTCAGCAACAAACTGCTGAAGATTGTATATGAGGATGCATATATCATTGTCGTCGAGAAGATGCAGGGTCTGTTGTCCGTCAATACGGAAAGACAGAAAGAACGCACTGCCTATACCATATTGAACGAATATGTTCAGCGGTCGGGCAGACAGCACCGTGTGTACATCGTCCATCGCCTGGACCGTGATACTTCGGGATTGATGATGTTTGCCAAAGACGAAAAGACGCAGAACACATTGCGCGACAACTGGCATGACATTGTGACCGACAGGCGTTATGTAGCCGTCGTTGCGGGCGAAATGGAAAACAATGCCGGCATGGTAAGGTCTTGGCTCACCGACCGCAAGCTGTACGTATATTCCAACCCGACAGACGATGGCGGAAAAGAAGCAATCACCCACTACCGCACCATTAAACGCGCCAACGGGTTCTCACTCGTAGAGTTGAATCTGGAGACGGGACGCAAGAATCAGATTCGTGTGCACATGCAGGATTTGGGACATCCCATCATAGGTGACGGACGGTATGGATTGGAAGAGGTAAATCCTATCGGACGATTGGCATTACACGCTTTCAAACTCTGCTTCTATCATCCTGTGACCGGAGAGTTGATGCAGTTTGAAACGCCTTATCCGGGAGACTTCAAGAAATTATTCCTAAAGAAACAATAAGGTATATCCAAGTAAAAGGGTGTATATCAGAATGAAAGTTGGGATTCACTTTGATATACACCCTTTTATTTATAGCCTCTGACCCGTTCTAAATAACCATAACGGGGCTGCGGACACTCTTAATACCGCCTTTCCAACATCACAGGACCATCCATATGCCCGTCCACGTACAGAACGCCGGACAGCCTGTTTCCTGAAACATATACATCATAGATTTCCAGCAGAGGATAGTCGTAACCATAATCCAGTCTTAAGATTCTGCCGTGCACATCCCAACGGAAAGGCAGGCTGAACATAACTTCTCCGTACGGATCATTGTAATATGCCTGTTCATCTCTTCCCAGACCATTACCTTCAAAATAAAGTCCGCTTTCCAATGCAGAGTTATAATTATCGGCGAAACCCAAGTCTCCTAACCAGATGCCTCCCACCAAAGTATCATAGATGTAGAAATCATCTCCATCGTCCGTTTCACATGAACTCAGTCCCAAGACTAAAGTACACAGAAACAATATATTTAAATATTTTCTCATTATCTTTTATTTCTAATTCCGGTTAGTCATAGACTTGGAGGCGGTCAACATTATGATTTCTCCATCCAATTTTCCGGAGAGGTAATGGTCGCGTACCCAAACATTCTCAAAGTACTTTATCTCACCGGCTCCGTAATTCAGAACAAGTCCCTCTCTCGAATTATCTATCCACCGCCATGTGAAATCACTCTCCGTAGTCTTCATCTTACCGACTTCATAGACTATCAGCGTTTCTTTTCCGGAAAGAACTTCCTTGCCATTCTGCTTTCCCTTTGTGAATTCCAATATATGTCTGCATTCTCCCTCGTCGGTCGTATAATCTTCCATCCAAGCATCGCTGCATAACTTCTCATCGGTATTCTGTATGGTATAGTAGTTATCATCCCCGCAAGAAGCCAGCCCGATAGTCATTACGCATAACAACACTATCTTCACTAAGTTCAAAATCTTCATAATTATCAAGTTTAGTTAATATTTACGGGCAAACATACATAAAAATAATGAGATGCTTAATATTTAGACTGAAATTTCTTGTAGAAGATAACGAATAAGATGAAACCTGTCAGCGCAAAAGGCACGCCTGCCAAAGCCGGATAACGGTATCCGCCACTAAGCGCCAGGCCTCCTACGTATGCTCCGATGGCATTGCCCAGATTGAATGCCATTTGCACACAGGCGCCGCCCAGCATCTCCCCGCCGGGAGCTACGCGGATAATCAATACCTGTTCGGGGCTCGACACCGCAAACAGCCCCGCCGTACAAAGAGCCATCAATATGGCGGAGCACCACGGATTGGGCGACAGGAAAAACAGCATCAACAGCACAATGCAAATCATGCCCTGCACCACCATGCCAACCTTGCCCGGAGTATATTTATCGGAAAGCCGTCCGCTCACCAGATTGCCGACCACCATACCAAATCCCGCCAGAACCATTAACGCCGTCACACTCTCGGGGCTGAAACCCGAAACGTTCGTCAGCAACGGCGTGATATAGCTATACCAGCAAAACACACCGCCATTGCCCAAAGCCGTCGCCCCCAATATCAACCAGGGAGCGGGTGTCTTCAGGAAACGGAATTGTCCCTTGAATCCGGTATCTTTCAGCCCCTCTACCACAGGTACCCAGCGCCATATATAATAAAGAACTATCAAGCCCCAGCAACCCACCAGCAAGAATGTAACGCGCCACGAGAGCATGTGGCTCAAGGAAGTGCCCAGCGGAACGCCAAACAGATTGGCGACCGTCATACCCGCTATCATAATGGATACGGCTTCGGAACTTCTACCCTCGTCAGCCAGCTTACCCGCCACAATGGAAGCAACTCCGAAGTATGCCCCATGCGGCAAGCCCGAAATGAAACGCGCCGCCAACAACGACCAATAATCGGGAGCCACCGCAGCCCCCAGATTTCCTACCAGCATCAAAGCCATCAATGCCAGCAGGATATGTTTCAACGGACGTTTACGCGCCAAAATCAACATGGGAGCGCCGGCGCATACACCCAGCGCATAGGCGGAAATAAAATGTCCCGCAACGGGAATACTGATATTCAAATCAGCGGCAACATAGGGCAAAATGCCCATCATCGTAAATTCGGCGATACCCAATCCTAAGGTGCCGAACGCTAACGCAATAAGACTCTTCTTCATTTGAAAAAATACAACCTGTAAAACAAACTTTTTACCGCTGCAAAAGTAATGCATTGTACCGTTCCCGATTCTTTATTTTATAAAAAAGTAACTAAAAATTTGTCTCATACGAATGTAACCTATACTTTTGCACCCCGAATAAAGAACATGTCAACAAGAACTTCAACCATTCTGCCGGTCGGAGTTCGGATATATTCTTATTCACGGTTCAATAACAATTTGTATAACTAAAAGGTAAGAAGAAAATGAAAAAGTTTGTAATCTTATTATTTGTCGCAATGGCTGCTTTATCAGCAAAAGCACAAGTGTATGTTGGCGGAACAGTATCTTTATGGCACAACGACGATGTCGACGCAACGACTTTCACGCTGAATCCGGAAGTAGGATACAACCTGAATGAAAAATGGGCTGTCGGCGGTATATTGACATTCTCGCACAGCAAACTGGACGAAGGAAAATACAATGCTTTCGGCCTTGCTCCATACGCACGTTACTCTTATTATGAAAACAAGGTTGTCCGCCTGTTCATCGATGGCGGTCTGGGCTTCTCCACTCAAAAGGTTAAAGGCGCCGATGCCGTAAACGGTTTTGAAATCGGTTTCAAACCGGGCATCGCCATCAAGCTGAACGACAAGTTCAGCGTACTTGCCAAATGCGGTTTCCTGGGTTACAGGGACGACTATATGAATGCCGGCAGCGGTTACGGTTTCAACCTCAAAAGCGAAGACCTCTCATTCGGTTTCCACTACGAATTCTAATCAATACAAACCGATGTATACGTAAAAGGGATGCTTTGGAAAGCGTCCCTTTTTTATTGTTCTCATAGAATAAGTACGGATTAGTTTCTAATTATTCAAACATTATAAATACTCACACTTAAATTATTCGTATTTTTGCACATCGTTTATAAAATATGCAATAATGAAGAAGTCCGTAAAAGGAGTCCGGTTTGCTCCTAAAAACTATTCCGACGAAGTAGAAGCCAAGATTCAACATTATAAAAGAGAAGGATATAAACTGCCGTCACGCCACTTGCTGCGCACGGAAGAGCAACTGGCCGGCATACGCGAAAGCGCAAAGATAAACACCGCATTGCTCGATTACATCTCTGAGAATATCCGTGAGGGAATGTCTACGGCAGAGATAGACCATCTGGTATACTGTTTCACGACCGACCACGATGCCATCCCCGCCCCTTTCCTGTACGAGGGCTTTCCCAAGAGCGTATGCGTCAGCATCAACGATGTGGTGTGTCATGGCATCCCCAGCACCAAAGAGTTCCTGCGCAGCGGAGATATTGTAAACGTGGATGTATCCACCATATATAAAGGATATTTCTCCGACGCATCGCGCATGTACATGATTGGCGACGTCCGTCCCGAGATGCAACGTCTGGTGCAGGTGACCAAAGAGTGCCGTGACATCGGCATACAGGCCGCACAGCCCTGGGCTCGATTGGGCGATGTGGGAGCCGCCATCCAGGAGCATGCCGAGAAGAACGGTTACAGCGTAGTGCGCGACCTTTGCGGACATGGCGTAGGCATCAAGTTCCACGAAGAACCGGACGTAGAGCACTTCGGCAAGCGCGGTACGGGCATGCTGATAGTACCGGGCATGACGTTCACCATCGAGCCGATGATTAACATGGGCACATACGAGGTCTTCATCGACGAAGCCGACGGCTGGACAGTATGCACCGACGACGGTCTGCCTTCCGCCCAATGGGAAAGCATGATTCTCATTACCGAAAACGGAAACGAGATACTGACGCAATAGGCATAAGCCCGCAGGCTGCAAGACATTCCCCGGTGTGGTACTCTCCGTACCAACCGTTGGTATTCCTCGTACCACGCTTTGGTATTGCTTGTACCAACCGCTGGTATTATCGGTACCAACCGTTTGTACGGCGGATACCACCCTTTGATACCGAATGTTCAGCCCATTGAAACTTTATTTCCCCATACGCAATTATGAATATCATACTATTACTCGTTGGAATTATCGCAGGAGCCGTCATCGGCTATCTGATGGCCGGCAGAAAAGCCGCCGCCCTAAAAACACAAGTAGAGGCCGCCGAAGCGCGTGAAGCGTTACTGAACCGCACTGCCGAAGAGCGTATCGCCCGCGAGCGCTCCATTGCCGAAGAACGCTTGCAGGAAGCCGGCCGCCAAGCAGCGGAACGCCTTAGCACACAAGAACGGCTGTTTGCCGAACGCATTTCCGAACAGGCACGCGGCTTCAACGAACGCCTCGCCGAGCAGAAAGAAGAAGCCGAAGCCTTGCACAAGCGTATGAACACCGAGTTTGAGAACCTTTCAAACCGCATCTTCCAAAGCAAGACGGAAGATTTCACCAAGCTGAACGCCGAGCATCTGGGCAATCTTCTGCGCCCGCTGGACGAGAAGATAAAAGACTTCAAGGAAAAGGTGGAGCAAGTATACAGTACCGAAGCCAAAGAACGTTTCTCTCTGGGAGAACGCATCAAGGAACTGGTGGAACTGAACAACCGCCTCAGTGAAGACGCCAACAACCTGACACGTGCCTTGAAAGGCGATTCCAAGATGCAAGGCAACTGGGGTGAAATGATTCTGGAACGCCTGTTGCAGGCGTCCGGCCTGATTGAAGGCGAGCACTATTTCCGTCAGGAGTTCCTGAAAGACGAACGCGGCGAAGTGATTGTCAGCGAAGAAAGCGGCCAAAAGATGCAACCCGACATCCTCATCAAGTACCCCGATGAGCGCGAGATGATAATAGACTCCAAAGTCTCCCTCACCGCCTACGCCGCCTATACATCCGCCGAAGACCGCGAAGAACAGGCGCGCTGGCTCAAAGCGCATCTGCAGTCCGTCCGCAACCACATCGACGAGCTCAGCCGGAAAGACTATTCGCACTACGACATCAAGTCGCCGGATTTCGTCATGATGTTTATCCCCACAGAGGGCGCTTACCTGCTTGCCATACAAAGCGACGCCAACCTTTGGGAGTACGCCTACAACAAGAAAGTCGTACTGATGAGCCCCACGAACCTCATCAGCGCCCTGCGTCTCTCGCTCGACCTGTGGAAGCGGGAAAACCAAGTGAAAAACGTGCAGGCCATCATCAAGCGCGGCACGGCCTTATACGAAAAGATTGTAGGTTTCACCGACACTTTCCTCACCCTCGGCGACCGCATGACAAGCCTGCAAAAAGACTATGACAAAGCGCTCAACCAACTGTCCGAAGGCAACGGCAGCGTAGTCCGCCAAGCGGAAATGCTGAAAGACATGAGCCTTACTCCGAAGAAACGCATCTCGGCAAGACTGCTGCCCAGAGAAGAGGCGCAAGAAGAAACAGAACAAGAAGACAAAGAATAAATCTAAAGACAAGACCTGTTATATTATGAGAATTTTAAAAGACCGTATTCTGAAAGACGGAAAATGCTATCCGGGAGGTATATTGAAAGTAGATAACTTCATCAATCATCAAATGGACCCGATTCTGATGAAATCCATCGGCGTGGAGTTCGTCAGACGCTTCGCCTCTACCAATATCAACAAGATTATCACCGTCGAGGCCAGCGGCATCGCCCCCGCCATTATGGTAGGCTATCTGCTGGAACTTCCCGTAGTGTTCGCCAAGAAAAAGAAGCCGAGCACCATGGACAATATGCTGATTACTTCCGTATACTCATTCACCAAACAACGTTCGTACGACGTATGTGTCAGCAAAGATTTCCTCACTCCCGGCGACCAGGTGCTTTTCATCGATGATTTCCTCGCCAACGGAAACGCCGCCAAAGGCATTATGGACTTGGTGAAGCAAGCCGGCGCGGAGCTGGTAGGAATGGGATTCATCATAGAGAAAGCCTTTCAGCACGGAGGCGACGAGCTGCGCAGCCAAGGTATCCATGTAGAATCTCTGGCCATCATCGAAAGCCTCGACAACTGCGAAATCAAAATCAGATAACCCGGAGCAATGGAAAAACAACAGGAAAACGGACTGATTTACGGCTTGAACGACAAGCCGCCCTTCAAGGAAGCCTTCTTTGCCGCGTTGCAACATCTGCTGGCCATATTCGTAGCCATCATCACCCCGCCGCTCATCATTGCGGGAGCGCTGAAGCTCGATACGGAAACAACCGGTTACCTGGTTTCCATGGCGCTGTTTGCATCCGGCATATCCACGTTTATCCAATGCCGCAGGTTCGGCGGATTAGGCACCGGGCTGCTGTGCATTCAGGGAACCAGCTTCTCGTTCATCGGCCCCATCATTTCCGCCGGCATGGCGGGTGGGCTTCCGCTGATTTTCGGTTCCTGTATGGCGGCTTCGAGCGTGGAGATGCTGATAAGCCGGGTGCTGAAGTACACCAAGAAGATTATTACGCCGCTGATATCCGGCATTGTAGTTACCCTTATCGGCATGAGCCTGATAAAAGTGGGAATTACCGCCTGCGGCGGCGGAGCCATCGCACAAGCCGACGGCAGCTTCGGCAGTTTCCGCCATGTGGGGCTTGCCGCATTGGTTCTGTTGCTTATCATCGCCTTCAACCGGAGTTCCAACCGGTACCTGCGCATGAGTTCCATTGTCATCGGATTAGTGATAGGCTACATCGTGGCGTGGTGCATGGGGGTTGTCGATTTCTCCTCGATACAAAGCTACGGCGGTTTCAATCTGCCGATGCCTTTCCGCTACGGGCTGGCTTTCGACTTATCCACCATTATCGCGTTGGGACTGATTTTTATGATTACCGCCATTGAGGCGTATGGCGACATTACAGCCAATTCCCTTATCTCCGGCGAACCGGTAGAAGGAGAAACATTCGTGAAACGCGCTTCGGGCGGCATCCTCGCCGACGGCTTCAACTCCATGCTGGCGGGTGCGCTCAATTCTTTCCCGAACTCCGTTTTTGCGCAAAACAACGGGATGATACAACTGACAGGAGTTGCCAGCCGGTATGTGGGATATTACATTGCGGCCTTTCTTGTACTGCTCGGCCTGTTTCCCGCCGTGGGACTGGTATTTTCGCTGATGCCCGAACCGGTATTGGGCGGCGCTACGCTGCTGATGTTCGGTACGGTAGCCGCAGCCGGTATCCGCATCATCGCGGCGCAAGAAATCAACCGAAAGGCTACTCTTGTCATGGCCGTCAGTTTCTCCCTCGGCTTGAGCGTGGAACTGGTTCCCGAGATACTGTGCCAATTGCCGGAAACGCTACGGAATATCTTCTCATCCGGCATCACGACGGGGGGAGTTACGGCAATTCTGGCAAATATGCTGATTCATATCAAGGAGTAAAGTCCGGAAGCGGGAACCCGCTCTTTCCGAAGCATATCTTCCTGAAATAAGCTACTTTGTTTTCGTGGTTTTCGGCAGCACCGTATTCAGCACCGCATATCCCAATACCCCGGCAAGCACCGTCCCTACAAGCACACCGAACTTCGCCTGATTCAGCAATTCCGGATATTCGCCCGCAAAGGAAAGATTGGCGATGAACAAAGATACGGTAAAGCCGATACCGCCCAACAAGGAAACACCGGCTATATTCTTCCAGTTCATACCCGCAGGCATCAAGGCCAAACCGCTCTTTATCGCCAGCCACGTAAACAGATATATCCCCAGGAATTTACCTGACAGCAACCCTGCGGCCACAGCCACGCTCACATCTCCCACGATACTGCCGCTACCGCTGAACACCACACCCGCATTGGCAAAGGCAAACAACGGCAGAATCACGAAGTTTACAGCTCCATGCAGATTGTCTTCCAACGACTGCAACGGACTGATAACATAATCGGACGCCTGCTCCACCTGCTTCAGCGTAGCAATCTGCGCATTGGTCAGCACGATATTATCTGATTTGGAAACCGGAAACTCCCCTATGACGTCACGGATGCGCTTGATATATTTACCCGCGTCCAAACGGGGACGCGCCGGTATCACAAACGCCAGTATCACGCCCGAGATTGTACTATGTATGCCCGATTGCAGGAACAAATACCAGATTATTATACCGAAGAACAGAAAGAATATCTTCTGCGTCACCCCAAACTTGCCCATATAGTAGAGGAATACATACAGAACAGCCGCCATTATCAAGTACCCGTATGCCACGTCAACGCTATAAAACAGTGCGATAACCAATATCCCGCCAATATCGTCCACCACAGCGAACGCCGTCAAAAATACCTTCAGGCTCAACGGCACACGCTTACCCAGCAAGCTGAGCACTCCCAAAGAAAAAGCGATGTCCGTAGCCATAGGAATAGCCATGCCGCGCGTTTCGGGAGTACCGGAAACCACCAGAAGCGAGTAGATGACCACCGGAACCAGCATACCGCCGCATGCCGCGATAAAAGGCAAAGCCGCCTTTCGGACGGAAGACAGTTCGCCTACCAGCAATTCACGCTTTATCTCCAACCCCACTGCCAGAAAGAAAACAGTCATCAGGCAGTCGTTTATGAACTCTATCATCTTCAACGGATGCCCGCCGTGAGAGAGCAGATTGAAATTCCCGATGCGCAAATGAAGTTCCTGAAGCAGAAAGTCCTGGTATATCGGCGATAAAGACGAATTGGCCACGACGGCAGCCAGGATAGCGGTGAGAAATAAAAGAATACTCGCCACTATGTTCAGCGACGAAATGTTTTTCACGGTACGTAGAATAATCATAAGTATTTGATTGAAGGTTTCATCTTTCTTTGGGAAAGGAAGCGTAGCCGACATTTCATTCCGTCACACTTCCATAACTCAACAACGCCAGCTTCTTTACCCACAGAACAAAGATACCCGTTAAAATTAAATTAAGCACTATGGTTAATACGGAAATTATCAATGCCGGGCCGCCCAAACTATATCCAAGAGCGATAAAGATTACCCCCGCCCCTACTTCACCGCGGGTAAACATACCGATAGAGAGCGCCAGACGCTCGCTGAACTTACGGTCTTTGTAAAAGAATACCGGAAACAGCTTACCGATATTAGACAATAACGACACTATCAGTACATGAAGCATAATCATTCCCCACGACATCATCTCCTGCGAACCCGTAACCGAGTGCTGTCCCAACGACGCCTCCGCAAAGTCCACACCCAGAAACCGTGGCATGCTCATTCCAACCAGAAACATAAAGAGGAAAGAAATCCCCGTGGAAACTTTACGTTCCGCCGGTGTGTCATGCTCCTTGTGCTTCATCACCATTCCCAAGACGAAAGCGGGCAGCAGCACCTCTATATGAATACTGCCTGCCTCACCATACAAATGCTTGCTGATGAGATATACAGCCTGCGTACACGCAAACACTACGGCCGAATATACCAGAATGGCTTTCCAATCCTGCCGCCAGTCGTATTTTCCCAGTTGTTTCCAACCGAAAGAGAGCAAAAGAAATACAATGAAAACAATCACCAGAAGCTGCCAGCGCAGGCCGATCATCATAATCTGAAGCGGAATCATCAGAAGGATGGTATCCAAATCATCAAAGATAGCCAGCACTTGAATTTTCTTGTAAACCCAGCTTGTCTTTAAGCCGATGGCGGCCAGCATGGTAAACAAAATACCGGCGGAAGTGGGAGCCGCAAAACGGCTCAACAAGAGATTCTCTTTCCACGCTTCCCAACTATTCCAGTATTCGGGCGGAAGCAGGACAAAAACATAATAAATAGCAATCAGGAACCAAGGCATGGCGGCGGTAGCCATTGCAACGCCATAATCTTTCGCGTATGTCTGCCAACGTGATTTATCGACTTCAAACTCACGTCCCACATTAATCATTATAAAACTCAAGCAGACATAGAGCAATACATTCGATACGGCCTTTACCGCATTATAGTTTCCGCCCGCCCACACAGGGAGATATTGGGAAACGAACAGGCCTGCCATCAGGAAGGCCGAAAACGATAGAACTTTTCTCATTCGGTTTAAATTTAAAAGGGGTTGTCAAGATAGCCCTACGGAAAGAGAACAACCCCTGTGTCATATGAATTGTTTAGCAACTAATCCAATTTCAGCACAGCCAAGAACGCTTTCTGCGGCACTTCCACATTACCAATCTGTTTCATTCTTTTCTTACCCCGCTTCTGCTTTTCAAGCAATTTACGCTTACGGCTCACATCACCGCCATAACACTTGGCCGTAACGTCCTTACGGACTGCCTTGATTGTTTCGCGGGAAATAATCTTGGCGCCGATAGCCGCCTGAATGGCAATGTCAAACTGCTGTCTCGGAATCAGATCTTTCAGCTTCTCGCACATACGGCGTCCCAGCTCGTACGCATTGTCAAAGTGTGTCAAGGTAGAGAGGGCATCCACCGGTTCGCCGTTCAGAAGGATATCCAGCTTCACCAGTTTGGACGGACGGAAACCGTTCGCATGATAGTCGAAAGAGGCATATCCCTTGGAAATACTTTTCAGCTTGTCGTAAAAGTCGATAACGATTTCGCCCAACGGCATATCATAGTATATCTCCACACGGTTACCGGAAATATATTCCTGCTTCACCAGTTCGCCGCGCTTGCCCAGACAGAGTGTCATGATAGGACCGATATAGTCCGTGGTGGTAATCACGGACGCACGGATATAGGGCTCTTCAATGCGGTCTATCAAAGTGGGATCGGGCATGCTGCCGGGGTTGTGCACCTCGGTCATGTGCCCTTGCTTATCGTAGATATTGTAAGATACGTTCGGCACGGTGGTAATCACATTCATATCGAATTCGCGGTCCAGACGTTCCTGTACAATCTCCATGTGAAGCAATCCCAGGAATCCGCAACGGAAACCGAAGCCCAGCGCCAATGAAGATTCGGGCTGGAAAGTCAGCGAAGCGTCATTCAACTGCAACTTCTCCAATGATGAGCGCAAGTCCTCAAAGTCTTCCGCCTCAATGGGATATACACCGGCAAACACCATCGGCTTCACTTCCTCGAAACCGGCAATCGCTTCCTTGCACGGACGGGCTATGTGCGTAATCGTATCGCCCACCTTTACCTCTTTGGAAGTCTTGATGCCCGAGATAATATAGCCTACGTCGCCCGTACGCAATTCCTGACGGGCAACCATATCCATCTTCAGCACACCGATTTCATCCGCATCGTACTCCTTGCCCGTATTGAAGAATTTCACTTTGTCTCCTTTACGTATCACACCGTTCACAATCTTGAAATAAGCGATGATACCGCGGAAAGAATTGAATACGGAGTCGAATATCAAAGCCTGCAGAGGCGCTTCTTCATCGCCTTCGGGATGAGGAATACGCTCGACGACTGCCGCAAGGATTTCCTCGACGCCCATTCCCGTCTTACCGGAAGCGCGGATTATCTCTTCACGCTTGCAACCGAGCAGTTCCACGATTTCATCCTCTACCTCTTCGGGCATGGCGCTCGCCATATCGCATTTGTTGATAACCGGAATAATTTCCAAGTCATGCTCAATAGCCATATACAGGTTGGAGATGGTCTGCGCCTGCACGCCCTGTGAAGCGTCCACTATGAGCAACGCACCTTCGCAGGCGGCAATGGAGCGGGACACCTCGTAAGAAAAGTCCACGTGCCCCGGAGTGTCAATCAGGTTCAGAACATACTTCTCGCCTTTGTACATATACTCCATCTGGATAGCATGGCTTTTGATGGTGATACCTCTCTCCTTTTCCAAATCCATATCATCCAGCATCTGTCCTTCGGTTACTTGGATAGTATTGGTGAACTCCAACAGACGGTCGGCCAAAGTTGATTTACCGTGATCGATATGAGCGATGATACAAAAGTTACGTATATTCTTTTTCATTTGTTTCTAAAATTTTGGTGCGCAAAGATACAAAAAGGAGAAGACAAAAAAAAATGCGTTGATAACATATCAAATGTATCAACGCATTTTTTATAACATTCTAATCTCTTTCTTAGTTCAGCTTTACAAACAGTTCGCCTTCAACTTCTTGAGTAGAAATTTTGTCTTCTCTCAATAACCAGCCAAGACCCAAAAACAAATCCTTATCTACCAATTTTGTAGCTTTCTTGATTTGTTTAGCAGTTAAACCTTCAGTTTCATTCAGTGCGCTCCAAATTTTTCCTGCAGTTTCACCAGCTTTTTCTTTTAACATTTTCTCTTTGTTTTTAGTTAGACATGCTTAAAAATCCGCTTTCCAAAACGAATAATCAGATTTTATTTCGGCGGCAAAGATAGTTATTTTTATGTTACATAACACATTAACTCTCTTTTTTTTCGCTTATCTGTCATAAAAAACGGCTGTTGCCGGCTTATTTCCGCTGTTTTTCCAAGTACTCAGCCCATATCGTCGCGGCTTCTTCCACCATTTTCGCGCAAGGACGTTTGGCATAGTATTGCTCCGTACGGGCTTCGGGAACGGAAGAGCCTTCGGGCTTCTTCAGTCCCAGCAACTCGGCGCAAATCATCGAGCCGTTACGTTTCTTGAATTCTTCCGCAAGTGCCTGCACCAGCGCATAATTAGCGGCTTTGCCCTCACGGTCTTTACCGTCGACGGCGCCTTTTTCCAGCCCCGCCAACAAAAACATGCCGCAGGCAGCGCCGCAAGTCTGACGCATCCGCCCTATACCGCCGCCAAAAGAGGCGGACATGCGCAAAGCCTGTTCTTCCGTAAAACCGTACATGTCGGCAAAGGCGGCTACCACCGATTGCGAACAGTTATAACCGCTCTTGAACAGCTCAACGGCTTTCTCTATTCTGTCTTTCATCATCGTCTTTTAATCTGCAATTTCCAACATCATAGGACAATGGTCCGAATGTACCGCATCGTTCAGAATGCGCGCTTCTTTCAGCATCGGACGTAGCGGCTCGTTCACCATGCAATAATCTATACGCCAGCCTTTGTTCTTCGCCCGCGAGTTGAAACGGTAACTCCACCAGGTATATTCCTGCTTCTCGGGATGCAACAGACGGAAAGTATCTATGAAGCCCGCATTCAGAAAACGGGTCATCCACTCTCTTTCTTCCGGCAGGAAACCGCTGTTTGTAGCATTGCGGACAGGGTCGTGAATGTCTATCGCTTCATGACAGATATTATAATCTCCGCAAAGAATCAGCTTCGGACGGGTGCGCTGCAACTCCACCACATATTGCTGAAACTTTTCCAACCATACCATTTTAAAAGCCTGGCGCTCATCACCGCTTGTCCCCGAAGGATGATAAACACTCACAATGGACAGGTCGCCGTAATCGGCGCGGATAAAACGGCCTTCATTATCGTACTCTTCAATACCCATACCATATTCCACATGATCCGGTTCGCGTTTCGTCAGAATGGCTACTCCGCTATACCCTTTCTTTCGGGCGGAATACAGGTAATGCTTGTATCCCGATGCATCCAACGCTTCCGCCGGATACTGCTCCGGCTGCAATTTGGTTTCCTGCAGACACAGCACATCCGGTTGTTCATTTGCCAGCCATTCGGGAAAACCTTTGGTTACGGCAGCGCGCAAACCATTTACGTTGTAGGTTATAATCTTCATGTCTGTATGTTTTTAAGTTTATCTATTCGGCTTCCTTATGCTGTTTCTCCCACTCCAGCAGTCGGACTTTACGCTCCAGCCCCCAATGGTAACCGCCGAGAGCTCCGTCCGTACGCAGCACCCGGTGACAGGGAATCAATACCGAAACCGGATTCTCGCCGATGGCGGAACCTACAGCCCGGAAAGCCTTGGGAGTTTGCAGCGCGGCGGCAATGTCCTTGTAAGTGGTTGTTTCGCCGAACGGGATGTTCAACAGCTCTTTCCACACGCGCAACTGAAATTCGGTTCCCTTCAAATGTAAAGGTACTGTTTCCACGTTTTCCTCATCCGCGGATAAAGCGGCCAATGCCTTGCGCTGGTACTCGTCCGTACGTTCCTCAAAGTGAGCTCCGGGAAACCTGCTGACCATTTCAATCAATGAAACATCTCTGTTTCCGGTTACAAATGCCATATAGCATACACCTTTGGGCGTAGATGCAACCAACATTTCTCCCAGAAATGTCTCTGCAAAAGAATATCCCACGGTCACTCCCGGGAGTTTATGGGCATATCCGCCATCGGCCAACTGTTCGATTGTCACGAACTTTTCATTTAATAAGTGACGTTTCATTATAAACTTGATATTAATAACATAATGTTTAATACTGTCACAATAGCAGCAATCGTATAGAGCACGAACGTACTCCATTTGCTGTTTACATATTGTCCCATTACTTTACGGGACGAGGTAAGGCTCACTTGCAGGAACACGGTAAACGGCAACTGGACACTCAATATCATCTGTGAAATCAGCAATCCTTTGAACGGGTCTCCGATAAAGCAAATCAATAGCAATGCGATGCCCAAGGAAAGAATTACTCCCACCTGCGAATGGCTGTCCTTAATGTGATACGACTCGCCGAATATACCGGCAAAAATAGAGCCTGCCGCCATACCGCTCGTAATAGTCGAAGAGATACCCGCCATCAGCAATGCCAGCGCAAACACTACACCGGCGCTGCTTCCCAACAGCGGGTCCAACAGTGATTTTGCCTGTTGCAATTCTTCCACCTGAATCCCGCTCTTAAAGAAAGTGGCGGCTGCCAGCAATATCATCGCGCTGTTAATGGCCCATCCCACAATCATGGAAAACAGCGTGTCGAACAGTTCATACTTCAATACCTTACGGATGGAAGCATCGTCCTGCTTGTTGTACTCATGGCTCTGTATCACTTCCGAATGGAGAAACAGATTATGAGGCATCACCACAGCGCCGAGCACACTCATGATAATAAGCATGCTTCCTTCGGGAAACGAAGGGGTCACCCAGCCTTGCGCGGCCACAGGCCAATCAATCCTGACAAGGAAAAGTTCGTAGATGAACGAAAGCCCTATAACGGACACGAACGCGATGATAGCCCTTTCAATCTTCTTATAGGAATTGGTGAAAAGCATTACCGATACAAAAACCGTAGTCAGTACCGAGCCCCATATAATCGGAATATCCAGCAACATTTGCAGCGCAATGGCTCCGCCTAATATTTCGGCCAGCGAAGTAGATATGGATGCCAGCACAGCCGTCCCCAATATAGGGCGCGACACCCATTTGGGAGTGTATTGCGTGGCAGCTTCCGACAAGCACAATCCGGTTACGATGCCCAAGTGCGCCACATTATGCTGCAAAATTATCAACATAACGGTGGAGAGCGTCACTACCCACAACAACGAATAGCCGAATTCAGAACCCGCCGCAAAGTTCGACGCCCAGTTTCCCGGGTCGATAAAACCGACCGTAACCAATAGCCCCGGACCGATATATTTGAATACATCCAAACCACCCAGATAGCGTTTGTGGTCTTTCCGTTGTAAATCTTTAAAAATATTCTTCATTGTGTTGTTCTTATTTTGAGGGTGTAAAAGTACTCAAATAAAAAAAAACAAATACACTATAACTTGGTTCAAAAGCAAAAAGGATGTGCCAAAACGAATTTCAGCTATCACAGTTTTGCACACTCTCTTCTTCACTCCGTTCAGACTATACATCAATGTAAAAATCAGAAGATGTTTTGAGCGAAGCTAATGACAAAACAATACCTGAAATCCGTTTTGACACACCCTCTTTTAAAATTCCCCCTTTTTAAATCAGAGCAGGGTTAATATCCCATTTCGTGCAATGCTTTACACAACTGGTCCGGACAAGAAGTCGGACGTCCGCCGCAGCGGATACCTTCCAGACGAGAAATCACCTCTTTTACCCGCATCCCGGCAACCAAACGGGACAAGCCTTGCAAATTGCCGTTACAGCCACCCCAGAACGCGATGTCCTTTACGATTCCGTCTTCTACCTCAAGCTCGATATTGCTACTGCACGTACCTTTCGTCTTGTAAGTATAAGTCATTATTCTTCGCTTTCTTCCGGCTTCATATTAGTATAAACCGTCTGTACGTCGTCAAACTCTTCCAGACGTTCCACCATTTTGTCGATAGTTTCACGATGTTCCGGCTCAACATCCTTCAGGTCATTCGCGATGTAGGTAAACTCACCGCCGACATCTTCAAAACCGCCTTCTTCCAAGTGTTTCTGGATAGCCGCATAACTTTTCGGATCACCGTAGATAGTGATTGTGCCTTCTTCTTCATCCTCTTCATAATCTTCGTCAATGTCGAAGTCAATCATATCGAGAATGAATTCTTCCATATCCATGCCGTCTTTCTTCTTGAAAGTGAACACGCATTTATGGTCGAACAGGAAGGCCAATGAGCCCATTGTACCCAGGTTTCCGCCAAACTTGTTGAATACACTGCGCACATCCGCTACCGTACGGGTAGGATTGTCGGTCAAAGTATCAACAAATACGGCTACGCCATGAGGACCGTATCCTTCATAAGTCATGCTCTTGTAGTCGCTCTGGTCTTTACCCATCGCATTTTTGATAGCACGTTCAATGTTATCCTTCGGCATGTTTTCACGCTTGCAAGTAGCGATAACGGAACGCAATGTCGGATTGTTTTCCGGTTCGGGTCCGCCGGCTTTCACTGCAATAGCAATTTGTTTACCCAGTCTTGTAAAGGTCTTAGCCATGTGACCCCATCTTTTCAATTTGGCAGCTTTTCTATATTCAAACGCTCTTCCCATTGGAACTAAATATTTATGAGTTATAAGTTATGAATTATATGAGAATGTGAAAAACAGACTTAATTTATTTTAGGCACGGATTTCACGGAATCACACGGATTTTCATGTATGTTTTCCGTAAAATCCGTGCCTAAAAAAGTTTTACACATCTTTATTCCCTTTTTTAACGAAGTTTCGCCCCCAGCTTGTCTTCCAGATTTCTCACCAGCTTGGACATGATTTTATCAATCATTTTATCGTTCAACGTCTGGTTTTCGTCCTGCAACAAGAAACTTACGGCGTAGGATTTCTTTCCGGCTTCCAGATTCTTGCCTTCATAGACATCAAAGAGAAACACTTCCTTCAACAATTTCTTCTCTGTTTCATAGGCAATCTTCTCGATTTCCGCAAACTGCACCTTCTTGTCGAGCAGCAGGGCGAGATCGCGTTTCACAGCCGGGAATTTGGAAATCTCGGTATAGTTTACTTTCACGTTTTTGACGGCTTTCATCAGCTCTTTCCAATTCAGGTCGGCATAGTACACCTCGTTGTCGATGCCAAACGCTTTCAGGAGCTTTCTTGTCACCACACCGAAGGTAGCCAAACGCTTACCGCCTCTTGTCTGTACGGACAAGGCCGCAGCATAAATGTCGTCCGTAAGATTGCCGACTACCAAATCGTGCATCTGCAATCCGAGACGGGCGAATATATTTTCAACATACGCCTTCAGTTCGTATACGGAGCTATCCTCGTCTTGGTGCGCCCATGAATTGGAAACTCTCTTGCCGGTAACCCACAAGCCCAGATGATAATCTTCCGAGTAAGGAGCAAGCGCCTTTTCAGGATTGCGCTTCTCTTCGTTGAAGTAATAGCAATTACCGAATTCAAAGAATCTCAAATCGGCGTTCTTGCGGTTGGCATTGTGAGAGATGCTCTCCAGTCCGCCAAAAAGCAAAGACTGGCGCATGGCGTTCAAGTCCGCGCTAAGCGGGTTCATCAGCATTACGAGGTTTTTAGCGGGATAAGATTCCAATCCGTCATAATATGCGGCGCGTGTCAGCGAGTTATTCAAAATCTCATTGAAACCGCAGCCTACCAATTGCTCGGCAATCAGATTCTGCAATCTGTTGGACTTGTCCCATTCGCCTTTCGTTGTCAGGCTGGACTTCAAAGCCGTAGGAATCTCCACATTATTATATCCGTAAATACGAAGAATATCTTCTATTACATCGCAGTCGCGCTGTACATCCACACGGTAAGGCGGAACGTCCAGCGTCAGTCCCTCGGCCGTTTCACCGACAATCTTCATTTCCAGACTTGTCACGATACTCTTTATGGTTTCTACCGGAATAACCTTGCCAATCAGCGAATGTACCTTCTCATAAGAAAGTTCCACTCTGAAATCTTGGGCAGGAGCAGCGCATACATCCTTTATATCGGAAGATATGGTACCGCCGGCAAGTTCCTTCACCATCAATGCCGCCAGTTTCAGGCAGTAAAGGGTGGCATTCGGGTCGATACCTCTTTCAAAGCGGAAAGAAGCATCCGTATTCAAGCCATGACGACGGGCGGTCTTGCGCACCCAGGTAGGATGAAAATAAGCGCTTTCGAGGAATACATCTTTCGTAGTTTCCGTAGAACCGGAATCCAATCCGCCGAATACTCCGGCAATACACATGGCCTCTTCCCGGTTGCAAATCATCAAGTCGCGTTCGCTCAATTTGCGTTCCACACCGTCCAAAGTAACAAAGAGAGTGCCTTCGGGCATAGTCTTTACAATCACCTCGCCGCCTTTAATCTTGTCGGCATCGAAGCAATGAAGCGGCTGGCCGAACGCATGAACGATGTAGTTCGTAATGTCCACCACATTGTTAATAGGACGCAGGCCGATGATACGGAGCTTGTTTTGCAACCATTCCGGGCTCTCCTTTACGGTTACGCCTTTTACGGTTACTCCGGCATAACGCGGACAAGCCTCGCCGTTTTCCACCGTAACCTTGATATCCAAGTCGTGGTTCTCAACGGCAAAAGCGTCCACAGACGGCTTCTTCAAAGAAGCTGGCAGACCATTCTGTACCAGATAAGCGTACAAATCGCGAGCCACGCCGTAGTGTGAGCACGCATCAGCGCGGTTGGGAGTAATATCCACTTCCAGCACGTAATCGCTCTTGATGTTATAATAATCCTTGGCAAGCGTACCCGGCACAGCCGTTTCCGGCAATACGATGATACCCGCATGGTCTGTACCGATACCTATTTCATCTTCCGCGCAAATCATACCGTTGGACTCTACGCCGCGGAGCTTTGATTTCTTGATTGTAAAACATTCATCACCATCGTAAAGTTTCGCACCCAAAGTAGCTACTACCACTTTCTGTCCGGCAGCCACGTTAGGCGCACCGCATACAATCTGCACAGGTTCGCCCTGTCCCAGATTTACGGTAGTGATGTGCATGTGGTCTGAATTAGGATGAGCTTTGCATGTCAGCACTTCTCCGATGACCAGACCTTCCAGTCCACCTTTAATGGTTTGCACCTCTTCTACGCTTCCTGTTTCCAATCCAATGGAAGTCAGCGCGGCGGCGACTTCATCCGGTGTCAAATCGAAATCGACATACTCTTTCAACCAATTATAAGAGATATTCATATCATTATTTTTTTATTGTTTCCAAAAGTGACCCGCAAAGTTAATAAGATTTTTTGGTTGGCAGGGAATTATCAGAGAAGAAAATAAAACAAAAACAGCCGGAACCGCTAAACAAAGCAATTCCGGCTGCGCCTAAAACAAAATAACCGCTGTTACCTGTCGTTTATCAAGCCTCTTTTTCTGCAAATGGCGATGGGCGCTCCAAGCTCTTCCCGCTCCGCCACCTCGATATATCCGTCGTGTTCCAGCTCGAACAGTGCGGGATATACCCTCAACTTGTCGGCGCCGGAATTGCGAATAATATCATCCACAGCCACCATCCCATCCGAGGCGTCTATATAATCTCTGATTTTTTGCGTGTCAAGTGCTTTGTAATCCATAGTCATAAATTTATCCTTTCATTTTTTACTGTAATGATACGATTTAAAGTTTATCCGCTATGCTGTGCAGCCGTCTCCGTAACAACTCACGTTCTTCATCGTCCAAAACCCGACACAACACCCCATATCAACGTATGAAAAGACTGATTTTCACATCACCCCCTTTTTAAGAATTGCTGAACAGCGTTGTTGCTCATTCTTGAATTGACAGTAAGTTTACTGAGAGTTACCTTGAACGCCTACCTGTTTTTTTTACTTATTAAAAAAAGAGAAAATTTCCCATATCAAAATATTTAAGAATTTAATCAAAATAATGATTACCGGCAATGCAGCTGCACTTCATTTAAGACCTGACAATATTTATCTATCACAATACTTATCTCAAACTCTCGCTTTACTTTCTCCCGTCCTTTTAATCCCATTTTCAATCTTTCTTGATAAGGCATCAAAATTATCATCTCCATACATCGGGCTAAATCCTCTGCATCTTTAACCTTACACAAATATCCATTTACTCCATTTTCAACAACTTCTTTACAACCGACAGAATCTGCAGCTATTAGCGGCTTACCTGAAGCTGCTCCTTCTAATAATGTAAATGGCACTCCCTCACGATATGAAGGTAAAACAATACATGAACTTTCATTAATATATGGACGCACATCACCTGTTCCACCTAAATATTCAATATCTCCTTGTTCTATCCAAACGTCCATTTGTTCTTGACTGATAGCAGCCGGATTATCAACACCTAAAAAGCCTAATAATTTAAACCTTACTTCCGGATATTTACTTTTCAAAAGACGAGCAGCTTTCACATATTCACCGATACCTTTATCCCATAGCATCCTTGCTATTAATAAAAAAGACACATTTAATGCATCATTATGAGCCAATTCAAAACGACTCATATCAATTCCCTCCCCATTCAACAAATAAACTTGATCCTTCTTCACAAGCTTCTCCCGAACAAAGACAGCAATATCATCACTATTCAAAAACCATATTTGCATTGCTTTCTTGAACGCCTGTTTATAAAGTTTCTTGGCTATTTGGCTAATCCAATTATTTACTCCAAAAACATAGCCTAATCCTGTTACTACAGTTATATATGGAATATTTAACGATGCAGCAGCGAAACTGCCAAAAATATTAGGTTTTATAGTATAAAAAAAACAACAATCTACTTTTTCTACCTTTAAATTTTTTCGAATATGCAGCATAGTCCTTATATCTTTCAATGGGTTACTCCCTTTTGCCTCCATACGTACGGATATACAACGGCAACCCATAGAATGTAACCTTCCCTGAAATTCTTCATCATAGGGAGTAATCACAATAATTTTATGTCCTAAAGACACTAAATATTGAAGGACAGGACGACGGAAATTAAACATTCCCCATGCCGTATTTCCGACAAAAGCAATTTTCATATAATAATGATATCAATTTATAGATAAGCTCAGACTCCTATCTCCACAAAAAACTTACAGAATTTGATATTTTCCTATATTGTGACAAAACCACACGCCTAAAGTATTTGCACAACGAAACAGAAGAAACGAATAAATAACAAAAAGATGAAATATAATCTCCATCATACAAAAATTTATAATTACTCAGTTCCCCCTTTTCCATGAGCCATAATTTTGCAGAAAGACCTGTATCTCCCCACATAGGTTTATCATTCATCTTAGTCAGAACTTCATTTTGTAAAACACAAGTATAACCCTTGGCAGCCAATTGTAACCATAAACGGTAATCTTCTGAATACTTTTGCCGTTCATTAAAAGTACAGTGAAGTAAAACCTCTCGCCTGCACATTACCGCAGACGTAATAAAACAGTTCTTCAATAACAGTTGGAATAGTGACCTATTCTCTACTTCTGATGAATAATGACTGAAAACCTGCCTATCACCAATACTATATAAGCAACCTACAAGCATAGCAGAACGATTCTTTTGTAAAACATCGACCTGTCGGGCTATTTTATCTGGATACCACGTATCATCTGAATCCAAAAAAGCAATATAACTGCCCGCCACTGCTTCAATACCTTTATTTCTTGCAGAAGAAGGTCCACTATTACTTTGTTTGATAAGTCTTATTTTTTTCGCAGACAAGGAAGATAACTCTCGAACTATTGCTACCGTGCTATCTGTCGAACCATCATCCACTACTACTATTTCTATATTCTCATAAGTTTGTCCGATAACAGAATTTATACACTCCGTTATTGTACAAGCTGAATTATATGTCGGTATAATTACAGAAACGAGAGGACTGCGCATAATCAAAAAGGATAACAATACTCTCCTAACTCATTTTCTATACGGGAAATGATCGTTGGAGAAACTTTCATTTTTTCCCATAACCGAGTGTTATGAACAGACTTTTCCGGATTAAAATGCTTAAACGGACAGGTGTGTTCTTCCGAAGATAAATTTAAAAAAACATTGATTTGTTTTGCAAACTCATCATAGTGATAGATAGTATCCTCAAAACGAATCCTTAAAATATTAGGATTGTCAAGTGCAGGAACTAATTTTTTCCGTACCCCTTTATAAAATATGATATATTTATCCAAATCACGAGGAACCCATCCCTCACCAAATCTTAGCACATTCTCAATGTAATAATCTCGCGGATCTCTATCTACTACAATTACATGTAAATCTTTAAAGTACTTGAAATACCTATTTATATTATCAGATGGCAACAACTGGTCAAAAAACAAATACTTGTACTTATGCGTAGTATCTACCACCTGAAACAAACCCTCCAAATACCTCTGCACACACTCTACGAAATATTCAGGAGTCGGATTAGCAAAATACATTTTCTTACGAGGTACATATTTCGCAATATAACCTTTATTTCCTGATAACAGCCTCAATAATCTCGGATAAATTTTATATTTCAGAATAGTGACAATGACGGGTGACAGGACCTGATATTCTTCCCAATATCCCTGCCATTCAGCATCAATAATTTCATCTAAGAAACGATATGAAAGTTCTTTAAACTTACCACCAAAAAAACGTTCATATCTGCGATTAAATATATCACCTGATTGATAATCTACATATTTCTTAAATAACTTAATAGCTATATCCGAATTATGACGATGATGACTATGCACTAAACAATCTTCTAAAGTAGTTATTCCACCATAGTCCTGCAAAAAGCGAAACTCATAATCTCCGGGGTTATAGATACACTTAAACTCGGACAAATAATCCGTTACAACACCAGAGCCAGAGCTTCCGAAACTAGCACAGGAGATGATTTTATACTTAGACATGCTTTAATAGATTATAGATTTTTACTATATAAAAATAAATGAATGGACATTGAGAAGCAAGTGTCCACTCTAACCATTTTTGCTTATCCATCTTAGAAGGGATTATAGAGGGTCTTGCAATAGTCTTTAACTTACGAGATAAAACAGAAGTCCATATAGAATATTCTCTAAATAATATTTTTACAGCTCCTAAATACAAGCAAATATAATCATACGAAACAGCATCTTCTAGGGAAGTATTACTTCTCACTAATTTCATTATATTACAATTAGCATATAAAGCATCCATATATTTAGAAAAACATACATTATTCATTGCTGATCCTGTTCTAATTACTATATTTAAAGCAAATAAATTCCAACTTGCAACCCTTTCAGCATAAAACAAACAAGTTCCAATAAACTCAGCATCTTCACCATATGCAAGGACTTGATTATATTCTACATTATTTTCTAATATTCTAGAAGCTCTATAAATAACATTTCCCGTACATAACCAAATTTTCTTTCTAAGTCTTAATTCCAAGACATCTTTTCCATTTTTAATTCCACTAAGTTTATTAAGTTTGGAATAAATAATATTATTTGAGCTAAACTCAATCTCTTTATATCCTGAAAAACAAATATCAAGAGCATTTTCTTCCATAAATAATATCCAAGATTCTAAAATATTATCTTCTATAAAATCATCACCATCTATCAAATAAATATATTTACCAACAGCAACTCTAATCCCCAAATTACGAGCCGCACTAACTCCACTATTATTTATTGTATATAAACGTATCAATTGGGGATACATGGAACGATATTTTTCTAATAAATTTAAAGTTCCATCTTGAGAACCATCATTTATCAAAATAATCTCACACCACTCTGATATTTGTGAAATAATAGATATCAAGGTACGCTCTATATATTTCTCAACATTGTAACATGGTATAATAACAGATAATTTTTTCATTTATAAATATTGTTTATTCCATCAAAAAGAACCATCACTTCATACTACTCTGTGGTAATAATAAAATCCCAATAAAAATCCAAAAAAATGTCGTAACTATATTCAGTACAAATAATATATTACTTTCAAAAAAATTCAGAAAGCAAATAGATAATAAAAAAGATTTTATAAAAACTAACAAATAGTACTTATTATCCATACTTTTTTGTATCTTTATTCGAAAAACAGAAATTAAGAAAAACAATAATACTACTAAAAAAGAGCAACCATACATTGTCGCTGTTTGTATATAAAAGTTATGAAGTCCACCTCCCATAAATCCACTATGCTCTAACTGAGGATCTAATTCTAAAAAAATATTTTCAAAATTCCCTCTTCCTACTCCCCATACAGGGTGTTCCTGAATGACTTGAAAAGCATAAGTCCACAGCATAAAACGTCCGTTTGAAACATCCGTTTCCGTTTTATTAAAAAGAGAAGCTATATTTCCCATAATTACTTCCCAATATGTAGTGCATATTGCTATAAACGCAAATGCTAACAATAATATTACAACCTTATAAATATTTTTTTTAATTGTAATATAGTTATAGACAAAAATTAAAAGCGTTAATGACAAAATAGACGAGCGAGATGCACTCAAAAGAAGTGCGACTAAATGCATAAAAATTAGAAAATAAGACTTTTTATGACTGATAAGGGCCCTATAAAATAAAAAACCAAGAACCATATAAGAAACAATTCCTGCCGTATTAGGATTTAAATATAACCCTGAGAAACTACCATTATAAAAAGTTACATACCGCAGTCCTCCATAATCAAAACTTACACCAGCAAAATACAATAATAGCCCTAGGCAGGTGAAAAAAGATACTAAGGATATAAAAATATTAGATAAACGTATTAACGCAGCATTTATATCAAGAGATACATATTTATATCCTGATGATAATATAAAAAATTGCAGCCCTGTAAAAATCAGATATTTTACACCAAATGAATAGTCCACACTCATTATAATAGAGATGAACAAAATTAATATAAGCAATAGCAACGGTAAATTAGGTACAGGAAAAGATATTCGATATTTTATTTTCAAATAGATGATATAGAAACCTGAAAGAACTAATATTGCACTAGACAAAAAACTAATAAATGGGAATTGTCCCACTATAGTAGTCAATATAGTAGTAATAAAAACAAAAATCAATACATATTTTCGTTCTATCCTGTATATAAAATCCATTTTCTTCGCAACTAGCCTATTTCAAATGATACATTTTCTATGTGTGTGTCTCTTAACGCTTCTGGTGGAAGAGCCATATAGTTACCAAAATTACTTTCTAAATAATCTGTTGGAGAATTTGGAGAACTAAACTCCTTACCTTCAAACAAAATTTTTGATGTAGGAAATATTATATCACGAGGGCACTTCAACGGAAAATAAACTCCATAAGAATAAGCTATTTTTTTAGATTTAAAAGGTAGTAGACGAAAACAGGCATACAGGCATTGTAAAAAATAATATATCATATTAGTTATCATACACTTAATACCCAATTTATCATTTTTCGTTTTCGATAAAATTCCTACAATATAATAATTTAAGTAGGATGATAACTTCAACAAAACAGCATTACTATTTTCCATGGGAAAAATATCCATATAAATTCCCCTATATTTGTAATTTATATCACTTTGCTTATTTTCTGAAATAGTACTTTGTGTATCACGAACTTTTGCAAAAGTTAAAAAATAATTCTTATCAGTTTTATTAGTTTGCACAACAAATTTCTCAGGTAACTCTTTCCTTAACAAAGGAATCAATTTTAAATAATCCTCTCTCATCAACTCTATATCCAAATCATCATCCCACGGAATAAAGCCTCCATGTCTAACAGCTCCTAATAAGGTACCACCAGCCAACCAATACGGAATATCATGCTTTTTGCATATTTTATCCACTTCTGTAAGAATATCCAACATCTTCATTTGCATCCGTCGCAAATCAGATCCTTCTGGGTTATATTTTTCACGCAATTCTTCTTGAGTTTCCATCGTCTATCTTTTTATAAGCGAAAATAATTCGTCTAATGAATCCATTTTAAAAAATTTTGAAATAATGAAATAGCATCCTACTCCCACTATAAATCCTACCAATAATTGTAGAATAGCGTTCGAAAGCAACATGGTACTACCATGTACGATTATCCCCATTAGAATAGCTATCATCAGAGATGGTAAAATGTCTTTTATTTGAGTTCCCAAACTTAGTCCGATTAACGATTTTGTATAATAAGAATTCAAATACGTAGCAATAACAGAATAAAGTACACGCCCCCAGCACATGCCTACAATGCCAAAAGGTATGGAAGCAAATAAAATTATAGTAGCAATCGTTTTCTTAATAACCTCCAAGCGCAATGCCCAATCGGAACGCCCTTTCACATATAATAAATTCAAATTAATGATACTCAAATGGTCTAACATCCAATCCAGACACAATATTTGCAATAAAACTACGATACCAAGCCATTTTTCTGTTAACAACAATATTATTAAAGGCTTAGCCAATACTGCCAACCCAATCATTAAAGGAAATATAATAAAAGAAGCTAAACGGATATATTTGCGATATGCAAATGCCAATCTTACATCATCATCCTGAATACCGCTCAATATTGGAAAAGTTACACGGGATATTATTGAATTTACATTAGAAGACGGAAATACCGCAAATTGTTCCGCACGTGTGTAGTACCCTAAATCAGCAGCCGAAAATTTCTTTCCAATCACAATGGAATATAAGTTATAATAAACAGTATGAATCAAACTTGACACTAATAGTTTGGAGCCAAAAGAAAATAATATCCTAAAGGAAACCCAAGAGAATATTCTCAATGGAAACCAATGTGAAAATAAATAATAAAGACCTGTTTGCAAGATGGAGTTTACGAGTGTTTGAGTAACTAAAGCCCAAACTCCAAAATTCTCGTACGCCATCCAAATACCAATAACTCCTGATATAAGTGCAGCAGTTAAGGATATTTTAGACTGAGTTTTGAAATCAATATCAATAGTTAATTTAGTTTTATGAATAGCAGATAAAGACGAAATGATTAAACTCAAAGAAATAATCCGTGCCACATCCCTCAAATCGGGCATATTGTAAAAATCAGCAATTAAAGGAGCTGAAACAAATATTAAAATATAAAAAAGGAATGCAACAAATATATTGAAATAAAAAACAGTAGAAAAATCTATTTCTGTCCTATCCTTTCGTTGTATTAAAGCGTTAGTAAAACCACCGTCTATAAATGTTTGAGATATTAAAAGAAAAACAGCCAACATTCCAATTATACCATAATCAGAAGGTAAAAGTAGACGTGCCATTATGATATTGATAATAAACATGACTCCTTGTAAAGAGAAACGTTCAATAGCACTCCAAAAAACTCCTGATACCGTTTTTTTTCTTAAATTTTCAACCATATATTAATAAACATATCGTACAAACGCAATCAATCGCTGTGTAATATAGTACCACCTTCAAACTTTCTATCAAAATAATGTTATATGTTCTCCTTTACGGAAATGTTCAATTACACCTGCAGCAGCTACCATTTCAGATGT
>ULWJ01002464.1_pt1 | contig 31855 bp, 27 predicted proteins | sample 1960221 | NCBI WGS metagenome assembly ULWJ01 (sample SAMEA4835809, study PRJEB28245) | human gut metagenome | biome: gut microbiome; material: fecal sample | place: Denmark | collected 2008 | reverse complement strand
CCATATTTTTCTGTCATTGCGAAAAATGCGGATAGCAGCCAGAAAGAGGAATTTTTAAAGACTGTCAAGGGAACGCTTAAGAAGCTGGCAGATGATGGCATCAACCAGAAGAGCCTGCTGGCGGGCATCAACTACTATGAATTCCGCAGCCGCGAGGCAGATTTCGGCAACGCGCCGAAAGGATTGATGTACGGCTTGCAGTGCTTAGATAGCTGGCTGTACGGCGGCGATCCGCTGATGCACCTGGAATATGAGGAGACATTTGCATTCCTCAAAAAAGCAGCAAAGGAAGGATATTTTGAAGAACTGATCCGCAAATATCTCTTAGATAACCCGTTTGAGGCGGTGATCACGGTCAGCCCGAAGCGGGGACTGACGGCGATCGAGGATGAGAAGCTGCGTGAAAAGCTGGAAGCATATAAGAAGAGCCTGGGCGCGGAGGAGATTCAGGCGATCGTGGATGGCACGAAAGAGCTGAAAGAGTATCAGGACACCCCGTCCCCGAAGGAAGATTTAGAGAAGATTCCGCTGTTGAAACGGTCAGATATCCGCAAAGAGGCGGAGAAATTTATCCTGACCGAGCGCGAGATTGGCGGAACCAAGGTGCTGGCACATGAGCTCTTTACCTCAGGCATCGGTTATCTGCGCGTGATGTTCCGTACCGACCATGTACCATCCAGGGATCTGCCGTATGTGGGACTTTTGAAAGCAGTGCTTGGATTTGTCGATACGACGAAACACACATACAGCGATTTGTCGGATGAGATCAACTTAAATACCGGCGGTATCACGCTCAGCGTCAGCTCCTATGCGGACAGCCGGAAACAGGGCGCGTTTACCGGTATTTTTACCGCGAGTGCCCGGGTGCTGTGCGAGAAGCTGGACTTCGGATTTTCAGCGATCGCGGAGATTCTGCTTGATTCAATCCTTGATGATGAGAAACGTCTCGGCGAGATTGTGGCGGAGACGAAATCGAAGAGCCAGATGCGTTTAAATCAGGCGGCACATTCAGCGGCAGTGATGAGAGCCAGCTCCTATTTTTCAGCAGAATCGGCATTTGACGACTGCACGGGCGGAATCGGCTTCTACCAGTTCCTTGAAGAGACGGCAAAGCACTTTGAGGAGAAAAAGGGCGAGGTGATCGCGAAATTAAAAGAGACGGCGGCACGCCTGTTTACGAAAGAAAATATGCTGATAAGCTACACGGCAGCAGCCGACGATCAGGCAGGGCTTGAAGCAGCGCTTCCGCTTTTAAAAGAACGTCTTCCACAGGGCGATGGAACCGTTTATCCGTTTGAGTGGAAAAAAGAGAACTTAAACGAGGGCTTCATGACCTCCTCCCAGGTCAATTATCTGGCACGCTGCGGCAATTTCGTGGAGAAAGGGCTGTCATACAAGGGCACGCTGCGGACGCTGAAAGTCATTCTCGGATATGATTATCTGTGGATCAATGTCCGTGTCAAGGGCGGCGCTTACGGCGTCATGAATGGAGCCGGACGGTTTGGCGACAGCTATTTCGTTTCCTACCGCGATCCGAACCTGCGCGAGACGAATGAGGTTTACGAGGGCATCGTGCCGTATCTGGAGCAGTTTGAGGCAGACGAGCGTGATATGACGAAATTCGTGATTGGAACCATCAGCGACCTTGATGCGCCGCTTCTGCCGCCGTACAAAGGCATTCGCGCCGACGCGGCCTGGTTTACCGGCGTGACGGATGTGATGATCCAGAAAGAGAGAGACGAGATCCTGGCAGTTACCCCGGAGGATATCCGGGCGCTGGCGCCGATTATCAGGGCAGTGCTCAGTGAGCAGAGCATTTGTGCGATTGGAAATGCAGAGAAAGTCAAGGCAAATCAGGATCTGTTTAAGACGGTGAAGAATCTGTTTAACTAAACAAAATGCAAGTGAAAGGAAACAAGATGGCAAATACAGATACAAAAGAGTTTAAATCTGGCTTTGTGACCCTGATCGGGCGTCCGAATGTCGGCAAATCCACGCTGATGAACCACCTGATCGGACAGAAGATCGCGATCACATCTGAGAAGCCGCAGACGACCCGGAACCGTATCCAGACGGTTTACACAGACGAGCGCGGACAGATCATTTTTCTGGACACACCGGGTATCCACAAGGCGAAAAACAAGCTGGGCGAGTACATGGTCAATGTCGCAGAGAATACGTTAAAAGAGGTTGACGTGATTCTCTGGCTGGTAGAGCCGACCACCTTCATCGGGGCAGGCGAGCGTCACATTGCAGAGCAGCTTTCGAAGATCAAGACGCCGGTCATTCTGGTTATTAATAAAATTGATACGGTCAAATCGAAGGAAGAGATTCTGACCTTTATCGCGGCATATAAGGATATTTTGAATTTTGCGGAGATTATCCCGGTTTCGGCTCTCAAAGAGATGAATATCGAGGATGTCAAGAGCAGTATTTTTAAATACCTCCCGGCAGGTCCGCAGTTTTACGATGAGGATACCGTCACCGACCAGCCGATGCGCCAGATCGCAGCGGAGCTGATCCGCGAGAAAGCGCTTCGGATGCTGGACGACGAGATTCCGCACGGCATTGCAGTTGTCATCGACCAGATGAAAGAGCGCCCAAACGGCATCATCGACGTGGATGCAACGATCGTGTGCGAGCGCGATTCCCACAAGGGCATCATCATCGGAAAAGGCGGATCGATGTTAAAACGTATCGGAACCGCTGCCCGGATGGAAATTGAAAATCTGATGGACACGAAGGTCAACCTGAAACTCTGGGTTAAAGTGCGCCGGGAGTGGAGAGACAGCGATATGTATATGAAGAATTACGGATATAACCCGAAAGAAATTTAAGTGAGGGAAGGAAGGGCTGCATGCGAGATTTGATACAGACAACCGGAATGGTGCTTTATGCAGCCCCGGTCGGTGAATTTGATAAACGTCTGATTCTCCTGACGGGAGACCGCGGAAAAATCACGGCATTTGCCCGCGGGGCGAAGCGCACTGGAAGTTTGCTGCGTGCGGCAAGCCGGCCTTTCGCATTTGGAACCTTCACACTTTCTGAGACGCGGGATGCCTACAATCTCTATGGCGCGGAGATCGAAAACTATTTCGAAGGACTTGAACAGGACGTTGAGTGCGCCTGCTACGCCTCCTATTTTGCTGAATTCGCCGAATACTTCGGAAGAGAAGGTCTGGAGGCAAGAGAAATGCTGCGATTACTCTACCAGTCCTTCCGCGCCCTCCTAAAACCCGCACTCCCCAACAAACTTGTACAGCGTATCTTCGAGTTAAAAATCATGGTCATCAACGGCGAATACACCGAAGATCCACCCCTGCGCGCCGGAGACTCCGCACGCTACGCCTGGCAGTACGTCATCTACGCGCCGATCGAGAAGTTGTATACATTTCTTCTGAAAGAAGATGCATTTGCACAATTTGCGGCGAATGTGGAGCGGAATAAGAGGGCGTATGTAGATAAAAGTTTTCACTCATTGGAGATATTGCAGACGATTACATAACATACAACTATCCAGGGAGGAACCATTTATATGCCAGAACCCAAATTCCACCAGAAAATCGCCTGGTTCAATTTCATCTGCTGCCTCATGGTCATCTGGACGCATTCCGGCAACGCGGATCTGTTTTTCCCGGAACTGGGGCAGGACGCACCGTGGTGGCATTTCCAGTACCCGGTCATGCAGGAAATTCTGCGGGTGGACATCCCATGCTTTATCATGCTGTCTGCCTACCTGTTCTACCGGAACTTCACGATGAAGCGGCTGGGAGAAAAATTAAATAAACGTCTGCATTCGCTTCTGGTTCCGTACCTGCTCTGGAATACTATCTACTACGTGGCGTATGTGGCGGCGAGCCGTATTCCGGGACTGCAGACGATCGCCAACCGGACGGATCTGGTGATCACGACGTCCGGGGCATGGCAGGCGATCACCAAGTATACCTTCAATCCGGTGTTCTGGTTCATGTATCAGATCATTCTGCTGGTGCTGCTGGCACCGGTGCTGTATCTGTTTCTGAAAAATATCTGGACCGGAGCGGCATTTCTGCTGGTGCTGCTTGTGGCACTTTTCAAGGGGGTGGCGCTGCCGGAGCTGAATCTGGACGCCCTGATTTATTATTCCTTTGCCGCCTATGCGGCGCTGCACGGGAGAAAATGGGCGGAGGCGGTATGGTCGTGGAAGCGGGCGGCACTGGGGGTGTGCCTGCTGGCAGTGGGAATCGTGCTCAGCAGGAGCTATTATACCCACTATTTTGTGCCGGGAATCGTTCTCTACCAGCTTCTGGCAGTCATCGGTATCTGGATGATGGTAAACGAGCGCTGGCTGGGAGAAGTCAGACCGTTTATGACCTGCACCTTTTTTATCTATGCGACGCACTTTGTGGTGGTTCGTTTCCTCAATAAGGCGGCGGCACTGCTATTTCCGGGCAGCCAGCTGGTTTCGATGTTTATGTATGTGTGCATGCCGCTGCTTGCAGTGACACTCTGTTATCAGGCGGCGCGCGTGTTGCGGAGGTACCGTCCGGACATCTGGAAGACCCTGAATGGGGGACGCTGACAAAAAGCAGGATTTACGGTTGAAAGGCAGGTATCTCTGGAAACGGAAGTGCGAGTATGCGTTTTTTCAGGTCCAAGTCTTGAAAATACATAGAAAAGCAGGTATACTATAAAAACTTGGTTGTAGGAGCATTTTTGCGCTTGGGAGGAAGAGCAATGAAAAAAAGAGGATTTCTTCTGGCAGCGTGTACCGTGGGTGTGATGCTGTCCGGCTGTGGCTCACGGGAAACCGCCTTTTCCCCTTCGGAGAGCTGCGTATATGTGGCAAAAGACGGGGCGCTGTCGAGTGCTCTGGTGGAGCAGACCGGCGGTATTTCGGTCGATGAGAATGAATTAAAGCAGTATTTAGAGACGGCAGTGATTCATTTTAATGAAGAAAAAGGCGCCGGGGCGCTGGCACAGAACCAGAAAAATGCCGAGAGACTGCCGGCAGCATTGAAAAGTGTGAAGGCGGGAAAAGACACGGTGACTGCGATCTTTGATTATGCTTCCTTTGAAGATCTGAAAGCATTCGGAGAGACGAATGACAACGAGGACACCAGCAACTCCCTGACGGCGCTGGAGGCAAAGCCGCTTTCGGAGGCGATTGCCGATGGATGGTTTTCCGAGGGTGAGCTGGTAAAGGCAGATGGAAGTGAAGCCGGAACGGATGCGGTCCAAAATGAAAAAAGCGGCATGGCAGTCCGGAGCGAGGGCGGTGCGACGCTGATGGTCGGCGGAAAAGTGCTTTACCGCAGTTCGAATACCGAGTTAAAAGACGATTCAACCGTCAGTCTGCCGGAAACAGGCACGGCTTATGTGATTTTTAAAAGATAAAAAACAGAATGATTGTTAAATTCGTCCATCTGCCAGATATCGAAAGAAAAGGCGGGGACGGGTACAATGATAAATGAATCAGGAGGACAAGACAAATGGAAAAGACGATGGACAAAATCGTGGCGCTCGCAAAATCAAGAGGATTTGTATATCCGGGTTCTGAGATTTACGGCGGCCTTGCCAATACATGGGACTACGGCAATCTGGGCGTAGAACTGAAAAACAATGTAAAACGTGCATGGTGGCAGAAATTTATTCAGGAAAGCCCGTACAACGTAGGTGTAGACTGTGCGATTCTCATGAACTCCCAGACATGGGTGGCATCTGGACATCTGGGCGGCTTCTCTGACCCACTGATGGACTGCAAGAGCTGTAAAGAGCGTTTCCGTGCAGATAAGCTCATCGAGGACTATATGGCAGAGCATGGCATCGAGATCGAGGGTTCCGTAGATGGCTGGTCCCAGGAGCAGATGAAACAGTACATTGATGACAATAACATCTGCTGTCCGAGTTGCGGCAAGCATGATTTCACCGACATTCGTCAGTTTAACCTGATGTTCAAGACTTTCCAGGGAGTTACCGAGGATGCAAAAAACACCGTATATCTGCGTCCGGAGACTGCACAGGGTATCTTTGTAAACTTCAAGAACGTACAGAGAACCTCCCGCAAGAAGATCCCGTTTGGTATCGGTCAGATCGGTAAATCTTTCCGTAACGAGATCACACCGGGTAACTTTACTTTCCGTACCAGAGAGTTCGAGCAGATGGAGCTGGAGTTCTTCTGTGAGCCGGGCACTGATCTGGAGTGGTTTGCATACTGGAAACAGCACTGCATCGACTGGCTGCAGACACTTGGCATCAAGCCGGATGAGATGCGCGCGCGCGACCATTCTCCGGAAGAGCTGTGCTTCTACAGCAAGGCGACGACCGATCTGGAATTCCTGTTCCCGTTCGGATGGGGCGAGCTGTGGGGTATCGCAGACCGTACCGATTACGATCTGACCCAGCATCAGAACACCTCCGGTCAGGATATGACCTACTTTGACGATGAGAAGAAGGAGAAATATATCCCGTACGTGATTGAACCGTCCCTGGGTGCTGATCGTGTGACGCTGGCATTCCTGTGTGCAGCTTACGATGAGGAAGAGATCGGCGAGGGCGATGTGAGAACCGTCCTTCACTTCCATCCGGCGATTGCACCGGTTAAGATCGGTGTGCTTCCGCTGTCCAAGAAGCTTAACGAGGGAGCAGAGAAGATCTACGCAGAGCTTTCCAAGTACTACAACTGCGAGTTCGACGACAGAGGAAACATTGGTAAGCGTTACCGCCGTCAGGATGAGATCGGTACTCCGTTCTGCATCACTTACGACTTCGAGTCGGAGACCGACCAGGCTGTTACCGTCCGTGACCGTGATACCATGGAGCAGGTACGTGTGCCGATCGCCGAGTTAAAGAACTACTTTGAGGATAAGTTCCGTTTCTAATCTTTAAATAAACAAAAAAGCAGAAACCATATTCCAGAAAACAGGAGATGGTTTCTGCTTTTTGTGTTAGAGAGGGCTTGTGACATTTTTGGCATTTTGCAAAGAACGAAATTTATTTTGGGGCAGATTAGGCACTGTTCTGGATAGTCATCTCATTTAATATTCGCGAAAATTACAAAAAAATATATATTGATCGAAAAAAAGTTGGAAAGAATTCAAAAAAACTCTTTACTAGACCGCAGTTTATGTTATAATATTCACGATGGCTTTTATCTTTCACATAAATACAAATATGTGAATGTAAAACATAAACGAGTATAGGAGGAAAATACTTATGGCAAAATGGGTTTATATGTTTAGCGAGGGCGACATGACCATGCGTAACCTGCTGGGAGGAAAGGGAGCGAACCTGGCGGAGATGACAAGCATCGGTCTGCCGGTTCCACAGGGATTTACAATCACAACTGAGGCTTGTACCCAGTATTACGAAGATGGTCGCAAGATTAACGACGAGATCATGGCACAGACCATGGAAGGCGTTAAGAAGATGGAAGAGCTCAATGGAAAGAAATTTGGCGATCTGAAGAACCCACTGTTAGTATCGGTTCGTTCCGGTGCGAGAGCATCCATGCCAGGTATGATGGATACCATCTTAAACCTTGGTTTAAATGACGAGGTAGTTGCAGCGATGATCGCAGGCAACCCGGACCCGAAATTTGAGCGATTTGTATATGACTCCTACAGACGTTTCATCCAGATGTTCTCGGATGTCGTTATGGAAGTTGGTAAGAAATACTTCGAGCAGCTCATCGACAAGATGAAAGAAGAGAAGGGTGTTCAGTACGATATCGAACTGACTGCTGCTGACTTAAAGACTCTGGCTGAGCAGTTCAAGGCTGAGTACAAAAAACAGTTAGGTGAGGACTTCCCGTCTGACCCGGTTGTTCAGTTAAAATTAGCAATCGAAGCTGTATTCCGTTCCTGGGACAACCCACGTGCGAACGTATACAGAAGAGATAATGATATTCCGTATTCCTGGGGTACTGCAGTAAACGTAATGCCGATGGTATTCGGTAACTTAAATGATGAGTCCGGTACAGGTGTTGCATTTACCCGTGATCCGGCAACCGGCGAGAAGAAGCTGATGGGCGAGTTCTTAAAGAACGCACAGGGCGAGGACGTAGTTGCTGGTGTTCGTACTCCGATGCCGATCGCTCAGATGGAGCAGGAGTTCCCGGAGGCATATGCAGATTTCATCAAGGTTTGCGATGTGCTTGAGAACCACTACCATGATATGCAGGATATGGAGTTTACTGTAGAGAACCGTAAACTTTATATGTTACAGTGCCGTAACGGTAAGAGAACTGCTCAGGCAGCTCTGCAGATCGCTTGCGACCTGGTAGATGAAGGACATAAGACAGAGGAAGAAGCAGTCGCTATGATCGACCCGCGTAACCTCGATACACTGCTGCATCCGCAGTTTGACGCTGCTGCATTAAAGGCAGCTACTCCGCTTGGAAAAGGCTTAGGTGCTTCTCCGGGTGCTGCTTGCGGTAAAGTTGTATTCACTGCAGAGGATGCTGAGAAATGGGCTGAAAAGGGCGAGAAGGTTGTCTTAGTTCGTCTTGAGACCTCTCCGGAAGACATTACCGGTATGAAGGTTGCTCAGGGTATCTTAACCGTTCGTGGTGGTATGACCTCTCACGCAGCCGTAGTTGCCCGTGGTATGGGTACCTGCTGTGTATCTGGATGCGGCGACATCGCTATGGATGAAGAAAATAAGAAATTCACATTAGCTGGTAAAGAGTTCAATGAGGGAGACTTCATCTCCATTGATGGTACAACCGGTAATATTTACGAGGGCGAGATCAAGACCGTAGATGCTACCATCGCTGGTACATTCGGTCGTGTTATGGCATGGGCTGACAAGTTCAGAAGACTGAAAGTTCGTACCAACGCTGATACACCGGCAGATGCGAAGAAAGCTAGAGAGCTTGGCGCAGAAGGTATCGGTCTTTGCCGTACTGAGCATATGTTCTTCGAGGAAGACAGAATCGCTGCTTTCCGTGAGATGATCTGTGCTGACACCGTAGAAGAGAGAGAAGCAGCTCTGGATAAGATCCTTCCGTATCAGCAGGGCGACTTCGAAGGTCTGTTCGAGGCTCTGGAGGGCAACCCGGTTACGATCCGTTTCCTGGATCCGCCGCTGCATGAGTTTGTTCCGACTGAGGAAGATGACATCAAGAAACTGGCTGAGGCTCAGGGCAAACCGGTTGAGACTATCAAGAACATCATTGCTTCCCTGCATGAGTTCAACCCGATGATGGGTCACCGTGGACTTCGTCTGGCAGTTACCTATCCGGAGATCGCAGTTATGCAGACCAAGGCTGTTATCCGTGCAGCTATCAACGTACAGAAAGCTCACGCTGACTGGTCCGTAAAACCGGAGATCATGATTCCGCTCGCTTGCGATGCGAAAGAGTTAAAATATGTAAAAGATATCGTTGTGAAGACCGCTGACGAGGAGATCGCAGCAGCAGGCGTTGATCTGAAGTACGAAGTAGGTACCATGATCGAGATCCCGCGTGCAGCTCTGACCGCTGACGACATCGCAAAAGAGGCTGAATTCTTCTGCTTCGGTACAAACGACTTAACTCAGATGACCTACGGCTTCTCCCGTGATGATGCAGGCAAGTTCCTGAATGCTTACTATGACAAGAAGATCTTCGAGAGCGATCCATTTGCAAAACTGGATCAGACTGGTGTAGGTAAGCTCATGGAGATGGCTATCAAGTTAGGTAAAGCAGAGCGCCCGACCCTTCATGTAGGTATCTGCGGCGAGCACGGCGGCGACCCGTCTTCCGTAGAGTTCTGCCACAAGATTGGTCTTGACTATGTATCCTGCTCACCGTTCCGTGTGCCGATCGCTCGTCTGGCTGCTGCTCAGGCTGCAATCGCAGATAAGCAGTAAGATCGAAACCGTATCATTTTTAATGAATAGGTAATATTGAGGCTCCCTTGCTTTGGCAGGGGAGTCTTTTTGACTAAAAATGGTGGAGTTGTTTCAATAAAATTGTTATTGAATATGTTAAATTCATATGTTATTATAAACTTGAGTAATTGAAGGAAATAAATATAAATTAACATTTTTAAGCATAATGTTTATAGGTTGGGGGAATGTATACCTATGATAACAGAAAATAGATTATTGGAATACAATGATCTGAAGGAGAGGATCTTGTGTCAATAGAGTCAAATCTTGTATTATATCATTGCAATGACGAAAAAAGATGTTCTCGCTTTGTTAATTCTGATAAATACATGATTGTAAGCCATGAAGATGGAAGTTGGCTTGGTCAAGGAATGTATTTTTGGGATAATTTGGGTAATGCTAAATATTGGATGGGAGAAAAAAGGAGAAAAGAACCATCACAAAAGTATGAAATTGTAAAAGCAAGAGTCTCCATGGAGCAATTATTAGATTTGACAGATATAGAAGTATGTGAAGCATTACAGAAACTGTGGGATGAGTGTGAACAGAAAATGAATTTGCCTAAAGGAGAAAAGGCTGAGTTGGGGCTTAAATTAAACACATTATGTAGAAACATAGAAATGTTTAATAATGCATACCATGTTTATAAGGTGTTTGGAAAATATAATAGGACACCTAAAATTCGGTTTATTACATATGATTTAACAAGTGATAAAGTAGAACCCATACTTTCTATCAAAACAATCTATAATGTAAAAAAGCATGAGGCAATATTAGAAAAAGCGATTGTAGAGGAGAAAAAAATATGAGGAAAGATATAAGTTTGTCTATATTGCAGGAGTGTATGGATTATGTTAATGGGCTAGATCGGACAGGAATTGAAAAAATGAAAGCTATTTATGAGGAAGAAAAACGGCTTTCAAATGATTTGGATGATAGCATTCAGATTGTATTACCAGGAAAAGAGGAATATTCTCTGGATAGTCAAATAGAATTTGATAATTATGAGCTTACACCGGATGAATATGGCATAAAATATACAAATCAGCAGTTTAGTGAGGCTAAGACAAGTAAAAATGAATATATTGCTGCATAGGTGAAAAGATGAAAAATAGTAAATTTCAGTTTAGTAATCCCAATTTGACGAAATTAGTGTTTAAAGCGAATCCTGATTTTGAACAGTCTTTATATAAAGGCATAAGCTTAGAATCAAAAACTCACATTTTGAAATCGAAAGAAAATAGTAATGCGATTGTAGAATTAATTGTTTTAGTGGGAAAAGAAGTACGGGAATATCCGTTTTTTGTAGAAGTTGCAATGAATGCAGAGTTTATGTGGGAAAAAGAATTGGACGAGGAAGTGGTCGATGATTTATTAAAAAAGAATGCTCCTTCTCTGATTTTATCATATATTCGTCCGATTATTGCAACCGTTACAAATAATTCTCAGTATCCAGTGTTTAATTTACCATACATTGATATGCAGGATAATGTCGCAATTATGGAAGAAAGAGAGTAATGATATAGTAGCGACGCATGAAAATGAAAAGTCATCTGAATGATTAAAATTCGGATGGCTTTTTTGGATCTAGAGAAGAACTAGAAGTAAGGTTGGATATATTACTGATCAGAACTCAAAAATCATGAAAGAGTCTGTGTCCTTTAACTAAATTACGTATTGACAAATGTGAGCGCCTATTGTATTGTTAAAATGTAATTTAAATAAAGGACATAAAGGAGGTGCTGGTGAAATGGAACGTTTAAGTGCGATTATGCAGTTTTTTTTGGGGAAAAATCCTACACGTGTAAAGGAACAGGGACTCAGTGTGTATTCACCTGAAAATTTTGAAAATGATTTATACTGTATAAATCATCATGGCGCTCAATCAAGCTGTATTATAAATCTGATTAAGTCGAAAGCAGCGCCTGTATCGATTGAAAATGTAGATAAATGTATTACCTCGAATTTTTTAAAATGTGAATTTGATCCGACGGTGTTGGATAAATGGTACTTTTGCTTTCAATTCAATGAAAGCAAAGAATTTGAACAGCAGATAGCTATGTTTCATCAGGGGACAACGTTGAGCGTGAAAAAATTAAATGTAAAGACGATCGGAGATATAAAAATTCGATTACTGGAAATTGAAAAACAACGAATGATTGGAGAACTGTATCGACTTACATTGATACAAAATCGATTAAGGATAAAGCAGGCAGAGGATATGAATCATGCAGCGCTTTCAATGATAAGAAAAATAGGGGAGGACTAGAAAATGACAGAAAGTAAGGATTTACTCCAGGTATTATGGAATGGTGCGGATGTGCTGAGAGGCAAGATGGATGCTAATGAATATAAGACTTATTTATTGGGATTGGTTTTTTATAAATATTTATCCGATTCTTACCTTGCAAAGGTTTATGATCTGTTAAATGATGAGACACCGGATGATTTGCAGGAAGCACAGAGACAGTACGAAGAAATTATGGAAACAGAGGATGCAAAGGATTTACTGGATGAATTGAAACATTCGATGCATTACACACTGGAACCGGATATGACGTATGTCAGTATGTTGAATGCGGCGAAGGATAATGCGTTTAACCGTGAAAAATTGCAGGCGGCGTTTAACCGGATTGAAGAGTCGGACGAGCTATTTAATGGATTGTTTGCAGATGTAGATTTATATTCCAATCGTCTGGGAACTGGTGATCAGAAGCAGAGTGCGACAGTGGCAGAGATCATCAAAGTATTGGACGGGGCAGATTTGATCCATGCCAAGGGGGATGTTCTTGGAAATGCTTATGAATATTTGATTGGACAGTTTGCGTCGGAAACGGGCAAAAAGGCAGGTGAATTCTATACACCTCATGGTCCAGCTCAGATCCTTTGTCGGATTGCCATGCTGGGACAGGAAGAGAAAAAGGGATTGCAGGTGTATGACCCGTGTATGGGTTCTGGATCTTTGATGTTGAGCTGTAAAAACTATTCGAAGGAGCCGGATTACATCAAGTATTATGGACAGGAGCTCATGCCGTCCACTTATAATCTGGCAAGAATGAATATGTTTCTGCACGGGGTGCTTCCGGAAAATCAGCATTTGAGAAATGGAGATACGCTGGATGCGGACTGGCCGACCGATGAAGAGACAGAATTTGACGTTGTTACCATGAACCCGCCGTATTCAGCCAAATGGTCTGCGGCAGAGGGATTTAAGCAGGATGAGAGATTCATGGACTATGGTGGAAAGTTGGCGCCGAAATCAAAAGCAGACTATGCGTTTCTGCTTCATGGATTTTACCATTTAAAACAGACGGGAACCATGGCGATCGTACTGCCGCATGGCGTCCTGTTCCGTGGGGCAGCAGAGGGAACGATCCGTGAGATATTACTTCAGAATGGTTCCATCTATGCAGTTATCGGTCTGCCGTCCAATATGTTTTACAATACATCCATTCCAACCTGTATTATTGTACTCAAAAAGCATCGGGAAGGCAGAGATGTCTTATTCATTGATGCATCCAGTCTTTTCACAAAAGAGAAAAAACAAAATGTGATGCAGGAAGAGCACATCGACAAGGTGTTGGAACTTTATAAAGACAGAAAAACGGTAGATAAATTGGCGTATCTGGCATCCTTTGAGGACATCAAAGACAATGATTTCAACCTGAATATTCCGAGATATGTAGATACAAGCGAAGAAGAGGAAGAAATCGACTTAAAGCAGCTGAGCAAGGAAATGAAAGAGACAAATCAGGCGATCAAAGAAGGAAATGAAGCCTTATTATCTATGCTGCGCGATCTGACCTTTAACTCGGAAGAGACAAAAGAGGCGGTGGAAGAATTCATCAAGATCATTGAGGAGGTGTAGGAATGGGACGTACACCAGAAATACGGTTTAAAGGGTTCGCGGATGATTGGGAACAGCGTAAGTTGGAAGAGTTCGGAAAAGCAACTGGTGGAACATCCATAGAATCTGAGTTCTCTGAAGAAGGAACATACAAGGTAATCAGCATAGGAAGTTATTCTGAAAATAGTATATATAACGACCAAGGAATACGAGCAATTAAATCTGATAAAACTAATAAACGTGTCTTAAACCAGAATGATTTGACGATGATATTGAATGATAAAACAGCATCTGGAAATATTATCGGAAGGGTTCTTTTGATTGAAGAATCAGGCATTTATGTATATAACCAGCGAACTGAACGCATTGAAATAAATGTAGATAAGTATGATCCTGTATTTCTTTATGAAATGCTAAATGCTCCGAATATAAGAGAGAAAATCATCAAGCAAGCACAAGGAAATACACAGATTTATGTTAATTGGCCAGCTATATCTTTGCTTAATTATATGATTCCTTCAAAAGAAGAACAAGTAAAAATTGGTGAGTATTTGCATAACTTAAGTAACCTCATCACCCTTTATCAGCGTAAGTGTGATGAGACAAAAAAATTGAAAAAATATATGCTTCAAAAAATGTTTCCTCGAAATGGAAAATCAAAACCGGAAATAAGATTTGCGGGATTTACGGATGATTGGGAACAGCGTAAGTTGGATGATGTGGCAAAATTTAGTAAAGGAAATGGTTATTCTAAAGGTGATTTGATAGAGGCTGGAACACCAATTATTCTGTATGGAAGATTATATACAAAATATGAAACCACTATTTCAGATGTTGACACTTTTGTAGAGGCAAAAGATGGTTCTGTATACAGTAAAGGTGGAGAAGTCGTTGTTCCTGCATCAGGTGAAACTGCGGAAGATATCGCAAGGGCTGCGACCGTCGATAAACCAGGGATTTTGCTTGGTGGAGATTTGAATGTTGTGATGCCAAATGAAGAAATTAATTCTGCTTTTTTAGCAATTTCTATATCTAATGGAAGTTCACAACGAGAACTGGCAAAAAAAGCACAAGGAAAATCCGTTGTTCATATCCATAATGAAGAAATAAGAAATTTAGTTGTACCATTTCCAACAAAGGCGGAGCAAAGCAAAATAGAGGATTATTTCGCTAACCTCGACAACCTCATCACCCTTCATCAACGAAAGTTAGAAAAATTGCAAACTGTTAAAAAATTTATGCTGGGAAAGATGTTTGTGTAGGAAAAATAGTTCAAAAGAGCGAATGCATTTAATTTTTAATTAAAAAGTACTTTTGAGATTATGTTAAGTTACTGATAAAGTATGATGAAGATAAGTTTTAATTGGCTTATAGTGGATAAAAACAATTCTTGTTTGTATAACTACATGGATAAAACTAATAAAAATGGTGCTTTTAAGGTTTTGATACAAAAGAAAGGATTTAAAATTGTAGAATAAAGAGATAAAATTGCCGAAGGGATAACATTAACTTGGGAACAGCGTAAGTTGAGGGAAGTTCTTACTCTGCTGAAAGATGGAACTCATGGTACACATAAAGATGTTGAGGATGGTCCGTTACTTTTAAGCGCCAAAAACATAAAAAATGGAACCGTTCAGTGGGACACATCTGATAGAAGAATCTCTAAAGATGAATATGAAAGTATTCATGCAAATTTTAAATTGCACGATGGAGATGTTCTTTTAACTATTGTCGGTTCTATTGGAGAAACAGCGATTTTAAGCCATTCAGAAGGACTAACATTTCAAAGAAGCGTTGCTTTCTTACGACCAGATAATGAGCTTATATCAGAATTTCTATATTCTGAAATTCAAGGACATAAGTTTCAAAAGGAACTTGATGATAGAAAATCAACATCTGCACAACCAGGAATATATCTTGGCGATTTAGGCGAAATTCCTATTAATTATCCTAAAAATATAAACGAACAATTTACTATAGGACAGTATTTTACAAGCCTCGACCGCCTCATCACCCTTCATCAGCGTAAGTCCCAGCAGCTAAAAAACCTCAAATCTTACATGCTAAAAAACCTATTTCCAAAGAAAGGACGGATCATTATGGCGGAATTGGAGTCCGTATTAGAGAAAAGACTGATTGATCAACTTTGTAGCGGAGATTCGCAGTGGACATATCGCCCGGATCTTCGGACGGAAGTGGATCTGTGGAATAATTTTAAATACATACTGGAGCAGAATAATAAAGCGAAGCTGGATGATGTTCCGCTCAGTGAGTCAGAATTTGCCAAGATAAAGAATGATATATCACACGCTTCTTTTTACGATGCGGGTAAATGGCTGGTCGGTGAAAATGGAAAGGTGTATGTTCATGTACAGCGCGGAAATGAGACACTTCATCTTGTCGTGATGAATAATGAACACGTTGCAGGTGGTTCCAGCGTTTATGAGGTGATCAACCAGTATCAGGCATTCAAAGAGGAAGGGGATGAGTCTGGGCGGGACAGAAGATTTGATGTGACGCTTCTTATCAATGGGCTTCCGATGATCCACATTGAACTCAAGAATAAGGATCATTCCTACATGGATGGTTATCGGCAGATTAAGAAATATATTGCCGAAGGCAAGTTCCATGGAATCTTTTCGAATGTCCAGATGTTTGTGGTTAGCAATGCAGTCGATACAAAGTATTTCTCACCGGATAGAGACACGGAGCTTAACAAGCGCTTTTTAACTGGCTGGATTGATAAAGAAAATTTACCAGTCTGCGATTATATTGATTTTGCACAGGCAGTGTTGAGAATCCCGGAAGCCCATGAAATGGTGACGAAGTACACCGTGCTTGATAATGCCAAGAAAAAAATATTGATTTTAAGACCATATCAGATCCATGCGATTGAAGCGATGCGGGCGGCTTCCAAGGTTGGTAAATCAGGTTTTATCTGGCACACAACTGGTTCAGGAAAGACGATGACTTCTTATAAGGCAACTAGAAATCTGCTGATGGATATTCCCTCGATTCAGAAAACGGTATTTTTGATTGACCGGAGGGATCTGGATTTGCAGACGAAGGGGGTGTTTCAGTCGTATGCGGACAATGACACAATTGATGTAGATGATACCGAACATGTGGGGAGTCTGATTAAAAAACTGGCGGATGATAACCGGCAGATGATCGTAACGACCCGTCAGAAAATGCAGGTAATGATTAACCGGCGTTTAAAAGAAGGCACGAAGGAATACGCAAAAATTAAAGCGTTGAAAATTGCGTTTGTAGTGGATGAGTGCCACCGCGCGGTAACACCTCAGACGAAGAGGGAGATAGAGCGCTTTTTCAATCAGTCTCTCTGGTTTGGATTTACTGGAACTCCAATTTTTGAACAAAATAGCTATGAACAGAAGGGCGATCTGCCGCAGACAACCGAAGAATTGTATGGACCATGTCTTCACAGCTATACGATCAAAGAAGCGATTCATGATGGGGCGGTTTTGGGCTTTAATGTCGAGAATCTGGGACCGAAGGATGTATCGAAAGAGGAAGAAGAGAAGTATTACCATAGTGAAAATCATATGAGAAATGTCCTGAATGTCGTCCTGAACCAGTCGCTTTCAAAATTTGGCATGCAGAATGGCCGTGGAAAGACCTATGAGGCGATGCTGACGGTGGAATCGATTGCGATTGCACAAAAATATTATGATATGATTTTGAAGATAAAAAGGGGAGAGGATAAGCTAAAAATCAGTGAGGATGTCAAAAAAGTGCTGCCGGATTTTCCAAAGACGGCGATCACATTTTCTGTGTCAGAGAATGCAGAAGCGTCGCAGGCAAACCAGGAGGCGATGAAGCGCTATCTTGATTATTATGATCAGATGTTTCATGTAAAGTATGATATGAGTGCACTGGATGCATACAACAGCAATTTGAATGATCGATTAGCAAGGAAGCCGAAGCAACGTTATGCGGACAGAGAACAGCAGGTGGATCTTGTGATCGTGGTAGACCGTTTGCTGACGGGATTTGACGCCCCGTGTCTGTCAACGCTTTTTATTGATCGGGCGCCAATGACGCCGCAGGGATTGATACAGGCATTTTCAAGGACTAACCGTCTGTATGATCAGAATAAAGAGTATGGACAGATTGTGACATTTCGAGATCCGAAAGAATTTAAAGAGAAAATCAATGATGCACTTATAATGTATTCAAAAGGCGGAATCGGTCAGGCGATCGCAGAGGACTGGGATACGGTGCTGGATGATTTTGTCATTTCTTTAAAGACGATACGGACATTTGCACCAGAGCCGAACGATGTAATGGGATTGTCGAAGAAGCAGAAAAAGACATTTGTTAAATTATTTCGGGATTTAGATCATGATTATGCACATTTGAAATCGTTTTCAAGGTTTGAGGCGAAAATGCTGGACGACTATGATTTTAGTCAGGATATATATGAAGATTATGCAGCCGTATATAAAAATGTCATGGAGGAACTGAAAAAGGATCCGCTGGATGATGCAGATGATGAGCCGATTCGGGATGATTATGATCTGGTGGCATACAGTAAGTTTAAGATTGATTTTGAGTATATTGTAGAACTGCTGCAGGGCTTTGTGGATTATCTGGATCAGAAGGAAAATGATTTTGATGAGACAGAATTTGAGCATAAACTATTGCAATTAAAAGAGATTGTAAAGGAATTTTCCGCAGATAATCCGAGGTTGAGCGAGCTGCTATTGCAGGTTCTGGATGAAATTGAGCAGGATAAAGCGAAATTTATGGGACAGGATATTTCGGTTATCATCAATCAGATGCGCTATGCAGCAATTGATAAAGAAATACAAAAATTCGCACGTAAATGGTTTGTGCCGTTTGAGGATGTGAAGTATGAGGCGTTTAATTTTAGAGATGGAGAGCTTGCCAACGAAAATAAACTAAAAGCACAGGCGGATTATGCGGCATATAAGGAACAAATGCCGAATGCCCTTCCCAAGTTTAAGTTTAATGGAACTTTGATTCGAGAGTTTAAGGAGGGCCTGATGCCGGAGATTGCTCCGTTACTGGAATAGCTGGGCGAATGGAAAATTTAAAAGAAAATTCGAAAAAAGGATGCCTGCGGATTTCGTTGCAGGCATCCTTTTCAGCTTTTCACCGGTATGCAAAATGGGGTTATGAGTTTAAATTGGACAGTGACCGCATAATGATGTCGATATCTTTGCTTTCAAGCTCCTGAATGATGTGTAAATATGTTTTCTGGGTGGTAGTCATATTTGAATGCCCTAACCGGCGGGCTACGCTTGCAATGGACACACCGGCAAAGAGCAGGAGGGAAGCGTGCGTATGTCTTAGACCATGTACGGAAATGACAGGAATGTTTACTTTTTTACAATGTCTGGTAAGAAGTGCATTTACCGTAGAGTTGTAAATTTTATCTTTGACAAAGATAGGTTTATCTTCAGGAAGCTGCCGGATCAGCTCAGCAAATTGGATCACGGTCTGCCAGTCTAATGGAATCTTCCGAATAGAAGATTGATTTTTGGTAGGAAGAAAACCACCTCCGTCCTTATAGTCCCATGTTTTAGAGACGGAAAGCATCTGGCGTGAGAGATCAAAGTCTTTTGGAGTCAGGGCTAGGGCCTCGGAAAAACGCATTCCTGTTTTGGCAATTAAAAGTAAAAGCCAGTCCAGATTGATTTCGGATTTAAGATCCAAGTCGTCGAGTAGTTTGTGCAGCTCGTACTGGTTCAGATATTTTTGCTTTTTTTCGATGGGAGTTTTCCCTTTGATGATAGCTTTTCGAGTTGGATCTCTTTGGATAAGTCCTTCATCTACGGCATCCAGAATGGCGCATTTTAGATGATGATGGAAATCCATGGTAGTCTGGCGTTCATGGACAGAGGCGTAATCATTGAGAAGTTTTTGATAGGCAAAGCGATCTAGATCATTGATAGCGAGATCGGGGATCAACTTTTCAAGCCAGTGATGCGCCATGTGGTATTTTTTCATTGTAACGGCTCGTATGGCGCCTTCTTTGTAGATGGAAATCCATTGTTGATAGTAATCGCAGAATAAAACGGTGTGATTGTTAATAAGTTCTGTGTTCATTTGTAAAATCTCCTTTTGTATTGTCATGCATACCGATGAAAATGCTGAAAACATGGTAATCATAGCACGTTACAGTTTGCAGATAGGCATTTGAGAGAGCAAAAATGCCGTCTGATAACGTGATGGTAGCGGGGGGGGGATCGCTATATAAATTAGTTGTGATTATATGGGCGTGAAGATATAATTTAAGAAAAGGTTAAGCAGAGCCGTTTTAAAATTTGCTGCAAGAAGTTATTAGCGGCGGATAAAAAGAGTTGAGGAGTTAGAACATGAACAAAGAAGAATTATACCAATACCTGACAACCAAAAAGATCCCCTACGAGAAAACCGAACACAAAGCAGTCTACAATATGGAGGAGTTGGGAGAATTGGCGCTTCCGTACCCGGAGTGGGATGCGAAGAACCTGTTTGTCCGGGATGATAAAAAGCAAAATTATTACCTGATCACGGTGCAGGGAGATAAACGAGTGGATTTAAAGGAATTCCGCAGACAGCATGGCTTGAGACATCTGTCTTTTGCCTCACCGGAGGATTTAAGCGAGATCATGGAACTGGTTCCGGGTGCAGTGACACCGTTTGGAATCTTAAATGATGCGGAACATCGGGTGCATTTTTATCTGGATGCGGCGTTTAGGGGCAATCCGATTGGGGTTCATCCAAACGATAACACAGCGACCGTGTGGCTGCAGGCGGATGCGCTGATGCAGCTGGTTTTGGAGCATGGGAATGAAGGGAGGTTTGTGGAATTGTAGTAAAATCAGCCATTTTTTTACGGGCGAAGAATAGATTGACAAACATTTGCTTTCCGGGTATCTTATAAGAATATGAAACATTGATCAATCCATATACTTGCAGATTTAATTATTTGAGAAAAGGCAGGCGCAGTTGGCATCTGGAAGTGTATGTTATATTTGGAGTAAGAGAATGACTGAAAAACATGATTATGAGATTATCGTCCTGGATCTGGACGGAACCTTAACAAACAGAGATAAGGTGATTACACCAAAGACGAAGCAGCGTCTGATGGAGCTTCAGGAGCGCGGAAAGAAGATTGTACTGGCGTCCGGGCGTCCGACGCCGGGGGTGCTGTCGCTTGCGAGAGAGCTGGAGCTGGCAAAATACGGCAGTTATATTCTGTCGTTTAATGGAGGCAGGATCACGAACTGCAAAACCGGCGAGATCATATTCAGCCGTTCCCTGCCGCAGGAGGCGAATCAGAAGATTATACGCCTGGCCGAGGAGGAACAGGTGGGGCTTTTGAGTTACGATGAGGCGGGGGCAAAGCTTCTGACGAACCAGAGTGACAGTCCCTATGCAAAGTTGGAAGCGCGGATCAACGGCATGGAGTTAGTACAGGTGGACGACATGGAAGCTGCGATCACGTATCCGGTACCGAAATACCTGATGATGGAGGATGGAGACTACCTGGCGATGGTCGAGCCGCGCGTCAAGGCGGCGATGGGGAAGAATTTCAGCGTTTACCGTTCGGAGCCGTTTTTCCTGGAGGTGCTTCCGAGGGGCATCGATAAAGCACAGTCGTTAGAGCGCCTTCTTTCTCACATCGGGCTTTCGCGTGAGCAGATGATTGCCTGTGGGGACGGCTACAACGACCTCACGATGATTCAGTATGCTGGATTAGGCGTAGCGATGGAGAATGCGGTGCTTCCGGTGCGGAAAGCTGCAGACTTTATTACCTATTCCAACAACGACGACGGTGTGGCTCATGTGGTGGAGAAGTTTATGCTGTAGAAGATTTGGCAGATTCGCATAAATGTATATTGCGTGAACAGATGAAAAATAAAATATTCATAAAAATAGGCAAGATACTAGACTTTAAAACTTTAATATGTTAATATAAGAAAAACGGAAAAATGAATATACTTTCGGAGTACATATTAAAAAGGGGTGCCTTGCATTATGAATAAAAAACTGAAAACCGAAGCTGTGGATCATCTGTTCCAGGCGATTCTGACACTGAAAAATACCGACGAATGCTATAGCTTTTTCGAGGATGTATGCACAGTTAATGAACTTTTATCATTTTCCCAGAGATATGAAGTAGCGAAGATGCTGCGCGAGAAGAAGACATATCTGGAGATCGCGGACAAGACCGGCGCATCGACAGCGACGATCAGCCGTGTCAACCGTTCTTTAAATTACGGAAGCGACGGATATGATATGGTATTTGCGCGTGTGAAAGAGCAGGAAGAGGCGGAGAAAACGGAAGCGTAAAGCGAAGTAGGAATATACGCACGATAGATAAAGTGCGTACTTTCATAGGTATGGCAAACCAACCTGCCAAAGATGGACAAATTTGGCTTGGGGTGGAAATGTCCCAGGAGCTGGCAGCTGGTTGAATGAAAGATAAAAAGAAATGAAAGAAAAAAGACATTGAAAGAATTCCCACAAGGGGAAGTGATTCCAGTGTCTTTTTTATCGTGTATGATGCAATGGGTTGAAATTTTTGTTGTTTAGCCTGTTTTTGAGTGTGGCGGTACAGCGGAAGTGCTGCCTATTTCTTCTTCTTCGGATTCACCGGCGTCTCCTGCCGGAGCTGCTCCGCCAGGATTTCAATCATCTGTTTTTTTAGATAGACATCAAACGCCAGCTCACTGATAAAGGCGAACAGCTGTAAATACTCGCGGTCTTCACAGTCATAGTCCTTGAATGTCTGGCTGGCGGCGTCAAATTTTGCCATGACGTCTTCCTGCAAGCGCTTGCGCTGCCCTTTTTCCAGCGAAAAGATTTCGTTGTAAAGCTCTTCTAATTCCGGGCTGGAACCATGGGAAAAGTGGTGCTCGCTGATGGGCGAGAAGAGCTGTTCAATATCCCGAAAGGATATCACATTTTTAAAATAATAAATCAGAATCAGCATTAGCAGATGATTCTTGGAGTAGCGTTTTTTGACGGGCGGCGGCAGCAGGTTATTTTTGGCATAGTTATTGATCATGGTTTTGGTCAGGATCTTATCCTCGCCCAGCCATTTGGAAGTGTTCAGGTGGCTGTCCATGAAGGTCGTGACCTGATCCATATATAAATCAATGCCGGGAATCTCCGATGGATGCACCCGGGTCAGACTATCAACATAAGCCAGCAGATCCTGCAGGCGTTCTTCGTTTGGTTTCATGTATGTACCTCGCTGCGTTGAAATTCGAAAGCTGCGAAACAGGGAGGCGATTTTGGCGCTTCCGCTGTCATGAACTCTCTATGTGATATTATATAGTTTTGAAAACCAGATAGCAAGGAGAAATTTAAAATCAATGAAAATTCCGTGACATCCAAGAGAAAATAGATTATACTAGAGCGTATTCGAACATACTTTTTGTCATTAAAAATCGATTATATAAGAGTATAGAAGGGAACGAAACATATATGAGCAAATACGACACACTTAACCCGATGCAGCGGGAGGCGGTTTTTCACACGGAGGGACCACTCCTGGTTCTGGCAGGCGCCGGTTCAGGAAAGACGCGCGTCCTGACACACCGGATTGCGTATTTAATCGAGGAAAAACGGGTGGCGCCGTGGAATATCATGGCGATCACATTTACCAATAAAGCAGCGGCGGAGATGCGCGAGCGTGTGGATAAGATTGTGGGGGAAGGCGCGGAGGCGATCTGGGTCAGCACGTTCCATTCGAGCTGCGTTCGGATTCTGCGCCGGTTTATCGACCGTCTGGGATATGACACGAATTTTACTATCTATGACGGCGACGACCAGAAAACGCTGATGAAGCAGGTGCTCAAGAAAATGCAGGCGGATCCGAAACAGTTTAAGGAGCGGGCGGTGCTGTCACGGATTTCTGCGGCGAAAAATGACCGGATCACGGCGGATGAGTTTGAGCAGCAGGCGGGAGCGGACTTCCGGGAGAAAAAGATTGCTCAGATTTACCGGGAATACCAGAAAGAACTCAAGAAGAATAATGCCCTGGATTTCGACGATCTGCTGGTGAAAACGGTAGAACTTTTCGAGGCAAACGCGGATGTGCTGGAATATTATCAGGATAAATTCCGGTATATCATGGTGGACGAGTACCAGGACACGAACCTTGTACAGTTTAAGCTGGTCGATCTGCTGGCAAAGAAGTACAGAAATATCTGTGTGGTCGGTGATGATGACCAGTCGATCTACAAATTCCGCGGGGCAAATATCGAAAACATTTTAAGTTTTGAGAAAGCATTTCCGGGCGCACGTGTTATCAAGCTGGAGCAGAACTACCGTTCCACCCAGAGCATCCTGAACGCGGCAAATGAGGTGATCCGCCACAACCGCGGCAGAAAGGACAAGACGCTGTGGACGGCGAATGACGAGGGACCGAAGGTGCGCTTCCGTCAGTATGACACGGCATACGAGGAGGCAGACGCCATTATCCGTGATATTGAGCGTGAGAAAGAAGAGAAAAATGCGGAATATTCGGATTTTGCCGTGCTGTACCGTACCAATGCACAGTCGCGTCTTCTGGAGGAAAAATGTATTTATTACAGCATTCCGTACCGGCTGGTCGGTGGCGTCAATTTCTATCAGCGCAAGGAAATCAAGGATATTCTCTGCTATTTAAAGACGATTGCGAATGGGCGCGATGATCTGGCGGTTCAGCGTGTTATCAATGTGCCGAAGCGCGGCATCGGTGCGACCTCGATCGGAAAAGTGACGATCTATGCGTCTGCCAATGGCATGAGCTTTTATGATGCGCTGCTGCGCGTGCGCGGCGTGCCGACGATCGGCAAGGCGGCGGATAAGATCGAGAAGTTTACGGAGCAGATCGAAAACTTCCGGTCGCGGCTTTCGGCCCTTTCGATCCCGGAACTTATCGAGGCGATTCTGGAAGAGACAGGATATAAGAAGGATCTGGAGGCGGAAGGCGAGATCGAGGGAGAAACACGTCTGCAGAACGTGGAAGAGCTGGTTAATAAGGCGACCGGCTATATGAGCACGGCGGAGGAACCGACGCTGGACGGATTTTTGGAGGAGGTTGCGCTGGTAGCGGATGTAGATAGTCTGGACGAATCCGAAAACAGGATTGTCCTGATGACTTTGCACGGCGCAAAAGGTCTGGAATTTCCGTATGTCTATTTAAGCGGCATGGAGGACGGGCTGTTTCCGAGCAGCATGTCCATCTTTTCGGATGATAAGGACGCCATCGAAGAAGAACGGCGTCTCTGCTATGTCGGAATCACCCGTGCGGAGAAAGAACTGACGCTGACGGCGGCGAGACAGCGCATGGTCAATGGAGAAACGCGGTTTGCGAAGGTCAGCCGCTTCATCGAGGAGATTCCGCCGCAGCTTCTGGACGAGGAAGAGCAGTCGACCGTCTTTGGACGGGCTGCTGGTATGAGCCGGGGCGGACGCGGATTTGAAGATTCGGGGACTTCTGGCTGGACAACGGGCAGCTTTGGTGTATTTGGCGCGGGAGACGGCGATCGGGTGCGGATTGGCGGAATGTCTGGAAAACACCCTCTTTCAGAGAACGATGCCGCCTGGGAGCGCGGCGCAGCCCGGATGAGCGGCTGGGGCGGGGTGAATGGTTCCGGAAGTGCTGGTTCTAGCCGCACGCTGGATCCATATAAGAGCGCTTATAGTTCCAGCAGCCGTCCAGCCAGCCCGGCACCGTCATTTGGCAAGGCATTTACGGTCCAGAAGGCCGACCATCTTTCCTACGGCGAGGGCGACCGAGTCCGCCACCTCAAATTTGGCGAGGGAACGGTGCAGAAGATCGCGGACGGCGGCAAGGATTTTGAGGTGACGGTTAATTTTGACCGCGTGGGCGTGAAAAAAATGTTCGCTTCATTTGCAAAACTGGTGAAATGTTAGACCGTGTTTGCCGTATTGTTACGGTACACGTATGCGAAAACAGTAATGCCGTATTAAAACATTTTCGCCAGATCCAATAAAAAATATAGTAAAATCGGCTGAGAGATGGTATAATAAAATCAAGAATTGCGGATCAAAACGCGGGAAAGGATGTGGAGTGTATGAATAAATTTGATATGATGAGCAAAGATGCGCTCTCCAGAGTAGAAGAGATCATGAATGCAACCAAACTGAATGAATTCCTTCACAGAAAAGAAGAAGAGGAGAAACAGAAAAACTGTATTCTCTGGATTTTAGCCATTATCGGTATTGTAGCAGCAGTTGCAGCGATTGCATACGGCGTATATCGTTTCTTTACTCCAGATTATCTGGAAGATTTCGAGGACGACTTCGATGATGATTTCGACGACGATTTCTTCGAGGATGAGAGCGACGAGAAAGAAAAGAAAGACTGATTGTGATAATTTAGTCAATGAATCAGAAAAAATACTGCGCGGAACCGGAAAATCGGTTTCACGCAGTATTTTTTATGCCATAGGAAAGTTTGTAGATAAGTTTGTATTTTTTATATCTTGGAAAAAGAAAAAAATTCCTGTATACTATAAAGATATGAATTAGAACCGCAGATGGAAATTAGCTGTGAGTTGAAGAAGCATTTGCAGTTGGTGATTATAGTGCGGTAAAAGCCACTGAGAGAAGGAGCTATATAGTTATCAATGAAAAAAGGTGAGATTTACGAAGGAACTGTAGAACGGATTGAGTTTCCAAATAAGGGCGTAGTTGTGATAGATGGAGAGAAAGCGATCGTCAAAAATGCGCTTCCGGGACAGAAGATCCGGTTCCGTATCAATAAAAAGCGCGGCGGTCGATGCGAGGGTATGCTTTTGGAGGTTGTCGAGCACTCAAAGTTAGAGACGGCAGAGGATGTATGCCCGCATTTTGGTATCTGCGGCGGATGTCTTTATCAGCCGATTCCGTATGAGGAACAGCTTGCGATCAAGGAAAAACAGGTTCGTTCCCTTCTGGATGCGGTATGTCCGGAATATGAGTTTGAGGGCATCTTAGGCAGCCCGCTGGTGCAGGGCTACCGGAATAAGATGGAGTTTTCCTTCGGTGATGAGGTCAAGGATGGTCCTATGTCGCTGGGAATGCACAAGCGCGGCAGTTTTTATGATGTGGTTACAACCGGCGAATGCCATATCGTGCATCCGGATTTTTGCAAGATTCTTGTCTGTACAAAAGAATATTTTGAGGAAAAGAAAGTTGGATTTTATAAAAAAATGCAGCATACCGGCTATTTGCGCCATCTTCTGGTGCGCCGTGCGATCAAGACAGGGGAGATTCTGGTCGATTTGATCACGACGACACAGACGGACTCCTTTGAGGGAACCGAGGAAGCACTTTTACGGGGATGGACGGAGCGCCTGCAGGCACTTCCTATAGAGGGAAGCTTTGCGGGCATTCTGCATACCAAAAATGATACATTGGCGGATGCCGTAAAAGATGAGGGGACGGATATTCTGTTCGGACGCGAGCATTTTTACGAAGAGCTTTTAGGGCTGCGGTTCCAGATTTCGCCGTTTTCTTTTTTCCAGACGAACTCATTGGGCGCGGAGGTGCTGTACGAGAAAACGCGTGAGTATGTGGGTGAGACGAAGGGAAAAGTCGTATTTGACCTTTACAGCGGCACCGGCACGATCGCGCAGATCCTCGCACCGGTGGCGGAGAAAGTAGTCGGCGTGGAGATTGTCGGGGAAGCAGTCGAGGCAGCCCGTGAGAATGCGGCGCGCAACGGACTTGGCAACTGCGAATTTCTGGCGGGGGATGTCCTCAAGGTGGTGGACGAGCTGGAAGAAAAGCCGGATCTGATCGTTCTGGATCCGCCGCGCGACGGAATCCATCCGAAAGCGATCGGAAAGATTTTGAATTTTGGCGTTAGCCACATGGTTTATGTGTCCTGCAAACCAACCAGCCTTGCGAGGGATCTGGAACCGATCCAGGCGGCAGGATATCAGGTGGATAAGGTGTGCTGCGTGGATATGTTCCCGCATACTGCCAATTGTGAGACGGTGGTTTCATTGACGCGGAAGAAATAAGATCCCAAAATGGATGTGGGAAAAATGGATGAAACAAAAGAGAATGAAATAAAACCAGATACAGCAGATTGTCAGGTACAGGAGACAGCTGTGCAGCGCCGGAAAAGGGAGACTTTACTGCGCGAACAGACGCCGGATGCCCTGTGGGAAGCGATTCTTGCATTTGAAGGGGCAATATTTTACACGGCGAAAGGGCTGGAATATTCGTACACGATCCGGGGCAACGAGATGTTTGTCAGCCGGAAAGAAAAGTCGGTCACGCGTGCAAGCATCCTGGTGGCGTATAAAAAAGCGCAGGAGCTTGGCTGCGTGACCGGACCAAAGCAGCTGGGAGTATTTGGGGCAAGCTATCTGTATCCGGTGTTCCTGAGGCTGGGGATTATCTGCGCCAGTGCTGGTTGATTTCCGCCCCGAAAAACAGGATGCAGATGCAGGCGTACAGCCACAGCATCAGGATCACGACGGCGGTCAAGCTGCCGTACATATAAGAATAATTACCGAAATAGTTGAAGTAGATGGAAAATCCGTAGGAACATCCGATCCATCCGACGGTGGAAATCAGCGCACCGGGAAGCTGGAGACGGATATCCTGCCGTTCATAGGGCAGCCAGGTGTACAGCGTGACGAAAAAGAGCGTCAGCAGCGCCAGCGCAAGAAACGTCCGGAGACTAATCAGGCAGGAAACGAATCTGTCCAGCATCGGAAAGTAACGGAATAGCAGGCGCTGCAGGGAGGAACCGAACACCATCAGAACCAGGGAGAAAATGCACATCAGGAGAAAAACGATGGTATAGCCAGAGTTGATGATACGTCCTAAAAGGTAATTTCTGCGCTTGCGGCAGCCGATGATCCGGTTTAAGCCGCGCTCGATCCCAAGCATGCCGCGGGCAGCCGACCAGATGGTTGCCACGGTGGTAACCGAGAGCAGGGCGGCCGGGGATACAGTCTGGATGTCCTGGATTACCGATTCAATCAGTGGGTGGATGCTGGAGGGAAGAAGCTGTGTCATCACGTGCATCAGATCCTCCGGGCTGACGGCGGGGATGAGCTGGATCAGCGTCAGCAGAATCATGATAAAAGGTGCGGCGGAGAGAACGATAAAAAAAGAAGCCTGGGCGGCGTACACCGTGACTTCGTCTTTGATGAAATCGTTGTAAATCCGTTTACAGTTCAGGAGAAAAGAAAGCATGGAAAACCTCGCTTGATTTATGTTATTAAGAAAATATCCGTAACCGGCTCATTTCCCTTTGAAAAATGGCTGACGATAGGTGAATGCCATTTCAGTGTTGTTAAAAGTATATTATCATGAGGTCGAAAAAATAGCAACGGATTTGCCTGTCTTGACGAAAACACCGGTTTCCCGTATGATAACAGGATAGAAATGATTCGGGTCTGCAGGGCATAAGGATGGCAGTGATGCGGACAGCAGCAAAAATCAGCCGACAGCCAATTGGAAAATGGGACATGGGAGGAAACAAAATGATCGCAATCACAGCATGCGCGGCGGCACTGGCAGTCGTGACAGTGGGGCTTTTGTTCCGCTCGGAATATGAAAAAAAACATTTTGTGACCGACCAGTATGAGATAGAGAGTCCGAAGCTGCCGGATGGCGCCGCGTTCCGCTGCGTATTTTTGTCGGATCTGCATGATAATGTGTATGGAACGGACAATGAGCCGCTGGTGGCAACGATCCGCGCATTCAAGCCAGATGCGGTGCTGATCGGCGGCGATATGATGGTCTGTAAAGGAAAAGGAGATTTAACCGTCACGGTATCGCTTCTGGAAAAATTGACCTCCTTTGTGCCGGTTTACTATGCGAACGGAAATCATGAGGAGCGGATGAACCGGGAGCGGGATGTGTACGGAGATTTGTATGATCGGTTCCAGATAGAATTAAAACGTCTGGGGGTTCATTATTTGTCGGATCAAAGCGAGGAGATCAATCCGTGGATCCGGGTGACTGGGTGCAATTTGCGGGAGATATATTATAAGCATCATTTCACGGTGCCGGAACTGCCGATGGAAGAGCTTTCGGGGCGGGTTGGAACTGCGGCAGAGAAGACGTGTTTTCATCAGATGAAAGAATCGTTTTCTCCTGACTTGGCGGAAAAGGAGCGAGAAGCCGGACATGAAATGTATGAGATATTATTATTTCATTCTCCCCTCTTTTTTGAGACCTGCCGGAAATGGGGCGCGGATCTGACGCTTTGCGGACATTTCCACGGCGGAACTATCCGGATCCCGGGGCTGGGAGGCGTGATGACGCCGCAGTACCAGTTTTTCCTGCCATGGTGCGCCGGACGGTTTGATGCGGACGGAAAGACGATGATCGTCAGCCGGGGGCTTGGGACACATTCGATCAATGTGCGGCTGAATGACCGGCCAGAGCTGGTTTGTGTGACGTTGCGGGGAAAACAATAGAGAGATTCTGGTTATTGTACACGGGTAGGCACTTTTGGAACCGAAAGTGCCGTAAGAAAACGTGGTGGCAGCAGGAATAACTCTTCGGCACGGGTGGATGTATACGGAATTTGGTATATGATTGTAGAAAAAGCTGGCTAAAAGAAGGAGTTCGGAAAGAATGGAAATTTCCTATAAATTAGATAATTTTGAAGGACCGTTGGACCTGCTGCTTCATCTGATTGAAAAAAATAAAGTAAGTATCTACGATATTCCGATCGTCCTGATTACGGAGCAGTATCTGGAATATGTTAATCAGATGGATCATGAGGATCTGGATGTGGTCAGCGATTTTCTGGTGATGGCGGCGACGCTTCTGGACATCAAATCGCGGATGCTCCTTCCGAAGGTGGAAAAAGAAGAGGAAGAAGACGAGGAAGATCCGCGCGCCGAGCTGGTGCGCCGGCTGTTGGAATATAAGATGTATAAATATATGGCGCAGGAGCTGGAAGAGCGGGAGCAGGAGGCAGAGCTTCTCTTTTTTAAGGAACCGACGATTCCCCGGGAGGTGGCGAAATATGAAGAACCACTGGATCTGGACAAGCTTCTGGATGGTCTGACGCTGGCAAAGCTGCAGAAAGTGTTTGACGCGGTCATGAAGCGGAATGCCAATAAGCTTGACCCGGTGCGAAGCCGGTTCAGCACGATCCGCAGGGAACCGATCAGCCTGGAGCAGAAGGTAAGGTCGGTGCTTTCTTATGCGCGGGAACACCGTCATTTTAAATTCAGCGATGTGCTGGAGAGGGAATCCGATCGCCTGGAGATAGTCGTGGCGTTTCTGGCAGTGCTGGAGTTGATGAAGATGGGACGGATTCATCTGGTGCAGGAAAAATTGTTTGATGAGATGCAGCTCGATACGGTGGATGTGGATGAAACGGAAAACGAGGCAGAGCTGGAACTTTCGACGGAGGAAGGAGAAGAGTATGCCAGAATTAGATGAAAAACGCGAGGAAGCCATCGTGGAATCGGTTCTCTTTACAATGGGAAAATCGGTTGAGCTGCGCCAGCTTGCGGCGGCGCTCGGGACGGATACAGAGCGCGCGGAAGCGGCGGTCAGACGATTACAGAGCCGTTATGAGGCAGAAAAGCGGGGCATGCAGATCACGCAGCTGGAGGACAGCTGGCAGATGGCGACCCGCGCGGAATATTATGAGAATCTGATCCGGGTGGCAGCGACGCCGAAGAAGCAGATTTTAACGGATGTTGTGCTTGAGACACTCTCGATCATTGCTTATAAACAGCCGATCACGAAGCTTGAGATTGAAAAGATCCGCGGGGTTAAATCGGATCACGCGGTCAATAAACTGATTGAGTACAATCTCGTTTACGAGGTAGGGCGTTTGGATGTGCCGGGACGTCCGGCATTGTTTGCGACGACGGAGGAATTTTTGCGCCGGTTTGGAGTCGGATCGACGAAAGAACTGCCGGAACCGGCACCGGGACGAATCGACGAGTTCCGCATGGAGGCGGAGGAAGAGCTGAAGTTTGAGGGGAAACTGCCGGAAGAGGCAGAGAAGGAAATGAAATATTAACGTTTTCTTAACAATATTCATTCAATTCTGACATTAACAGATTCTTAACATCATATTTCTGTATTTTCTTGTAACTTTTTGTAGCCAACGTGGAAAATGAGGTCAACACAAACAAACAAGCAGCTCTTTCAAATCGCTACATAAATGAAAGAAGCCAGCAA
>ULWJ01037050.1_pt1 | contig 34938 bp, 44 predicted proteins | sample 1960221 | NCBI WGS metagenome assembly ULWJ01 (sample SAMEA4835809, study PRJEB28245) | human gut metagenome | biome: gut microbiome; material: fecal sample | place: Denmark | collected 2008 | reverse complement strand
AGCTTGAATCTCTAAGGGTAAACGTGGCTGATTATCCTTAATTTGGAGCTATTTTGTGACCAATTTGTGACCATTTTTCTATTTTTCAACAAGTGGTCACAAATGCTGCTTTAATCATCTAATATACAGAAAGATATATCGTTTTAAAAGAACTTCCAAATGTCTAATTTAAAAAAATTAAACAATGGAAAGAAGTTCATTTTCGATTCTCTTTTTTATAAGAGAAAGTAAAGCAAGAAAGAATGGTAATGTTCCTATTGAGGTTATGATTACCGTAAATGGTGAAAGAAACTCTTTCTCCACAGGCAAGCAAGTATCTATTGACAAATGGGACAAAAACAAACAGCAAGTAAAAGGCAAAGACGAAGAAACTCAAAATCTCAACAACTGCCTAAAAGCTATTAAGGCTAAACTATATCAGAAAGAAGCAGAATTATTAGATAGAGGCTTTATCATAACTTCCCAAATTCTCTATGACGCTTATTTTGATAAAGTAGAATCTCTAAAAGAGAGAAGCTTGTTTGAAGTCTTTGAAGAACATAATCAAGAGCAAGAGAAGTTGATAGACAATGGAGTTTCTAAAGCTACTCATTGGGTGTCTGTCTATACCATCAGATTATTAAGAGAGTTTGTTCTACAGAAATACAAACGAGAAGATTTATACTTACGTGAACTGAATCTAAACTTCATCCAATCTTTTCATTCATTCCTAAGAATTGATAAGGGCATGGCACAGAACTCATCCACTAAACATTTAAAGCTATTGAAGAAGATTATTAATTTATCAGTAGCCAACTCCTATATGGCATTCAATCCATTCTCTACTTATAAAGTAGAACGTGAACCTGTGGAAATTGATTTCTTGAATGAAGAAGAATTGAGGAAGATTATTAACTTTGATACTCCGCTGCCACGATTGGAGCGTGCTAAAGATATGTTCCTCTTTGGGTGCTTCACTGGGCTTAGCTACATTGATATTAAGACCTTGGCACCAGAACACTTTGAGAAAGACAATGCAGGCAGAATATGGATAAAGAAGCGTAGGGTTAAAACAGGAGTTCTATCACGAATCCCCCTACTCCCTATCGCCAAACTGATATTGGATAAGTACAAAGGTGGAGAGAAACTACTCCCTATTCAAGACCCTGCGGACATCAACAAATATCTAAAGGATATAGCTATACTCTGTGGAATTAATAAGCGAATTTGCTTCCACACAAGTAGGCACACCTTTGCAAGTACCGTTACTTTAGCCAATAACATATCGCTGGAAGTAGTTTCTAAGATGTTGGGACATACCAATACACGAATGACTGCCCACTATGCAAAGCTAATAGACAAGTGCATAGGTGAGCAGATGGATAAACTTATGGATACGTTTACAGGAGATTCTGATTACTAAAGTATATCCCTTTATAACATAATAATCCCTATGCTCTAATTTTATTGAGTAATAGGGATTATTGCTTTTATTTCCTCTTTAAATCACCTCAAACTCTTATATATGAGAAAATAACTTGAAGCATTATTCATGCACCATTAAGATAAGGTGCGTAGCTTCAAGCATATATAAAAAATAATTTACCGGGTCACGCTTATTTTCAGACGATGGATAAGATGGCGATTCGATGATGCGTAGCAATTTCAGTATGTGGACAAGACATAAAGTTCCCCACGAAAGAATGTATGCCGCATGATAGGCCAAGTAAATGCGAGGAGCTATTTATAACGGTTCAACTATCACAACCAGTCGAAAGATTGGTTTATTTTTTCTTCCCCTTTCTTAATTTCCCCTCAAAGCCTTATATATGAGAAAGTATATAAGAGAATAGAAAAAAAATATTATTAACAAACTAAAATTTAAGAGAAATGGGAAATTTAATGAAAGGAATTAAAATCGCAGCGTATGTAGCTGAGATTATTGTTGCAGGTTCGGTAGTAATTGAACTTGTTGAGAAGTATGGCAGCAGATCCAAGAAAAAATCCGCTGCAAGTAAAGTGGCTGTAGATAATGCGGTTACTGAAAACTGATAAAACATCCGTGAATGGATTATGACAAGACACAGGATGTAATAATAACGGTATTGGAGGTAGCAACCTCAATACTTAAAGGAATAAAAAAGCTTAGAGGAATATTTGTAAAAGCAAAGAAATAAACCTCTTGGCTTTTTTGCTTTTATCGGATTTTATTAACCAACTAACAATAGCAGTAAAATGAAAGCAACAAAAAGACAGACAGCCGATTCTATCAAAGAACAGGCAGCAGTGATTACAAGCATTGAAAATGCAGTAACCGTATCAGAAAAAAATCAGAAGTTTCATCCTAACTTCATTGAGAGCAATACTTTCGGTATCACGCTGGAAGAGCTTACAGAGAAGAACGTGATTCCAACGTTCTGCGACAATAGTTTAACCATATCACACCAAAACTTCATTGGTGCCGTAACGGAAGCGGCAGGACAGGTATTCGGAGAAATGACACCTGTGGAGTGCAGAGTATCACATCCTATCATCGGGAGGATTCCATCAGCCCAACACAAGAAAGCGAGCGAGCTAAGGGAAGATGAAAAGACCATATTCTATCAGCGTCTTGCATGGGTCAGCCATGTAAAAGGGCTGGTTCAGGGTGTTAACGGACAAAGTGTTAATCTGACTATCGGAGGTGTCAGAAGTTACAGTGAAGACAAGCTATACAGAGGGCAGACCGCAATGAAGTTTAAAATCTTTGTTGGTTGGAAAATAAGGGTATGTTCAAATTTATGCCTGACTTGCGACGGATTTTCGGGAACGATAGAATGTATGACTGAAGCGGACATCACGCAGAAGGCTCTGGAACTGTTCAGCGGTTTCAATCCTCATAAAGAAGAAACACTCAATCTTCTGGAGAATTTGCAATCAACAGCAATCTCCGAAGAATTGTTCTGTAAAATCATAGGCAGATTAAGATTATATCAGTTTCTACCTGTAAACGAACAACGAAACCTGCCATCGCTGGAAATGGGTGACCAAGCCGTAAATGCGATGGTGAAAGGATATGTTTCCAATCCTAATTTCGGGAAGAAGGAAAACGAGAACATAACCTGTTGGAACCTGTTACAACTCGCCAACGAAGCGGCCAAATCAGCTTACATTGACCGTTGGCTTGAACGCAACCAAAACTGCACCGATTTTGCTTTGGGAATCCAAAGAGCCATAGAAGGTAACGATACCGAAGGCTATTCATGGTTTCTCAACTGACAACTAACCCTACTTTTTAAAAGGGGAGGTACACATTATCAAAGTTTATTCATCAAACCAAAATTCTGTGTATCTCCCTTTTTTTATTTTATCGGATTATCAACCACTAATTTTTTATCATTATGTGTAAATTCCAAAAACCTGTCATCCCGGCAAATGCTACGGATGACGAAAGAAGAGCCGTCATGTTTGATGCGCTTTATTCATTAGACCTCAGCGACAAAGTTGAGAAGTACAACGACCTGACTTATTTAAGCTGGGCAAACGCTTGGGCAGAGTTTAAGCGATGCTACCCTAGTGCAACGTATAAGATTGTCAAACATCCATCAACAGGACTTCCTTATTTTGCGGATCCGTTTGTGGGGATTGTCGTATATACAGAAGTGACAGTAGATGGAATCGCCCATGAAATGTGGCTACCTGTAATGAATGGTGCCAATAAAGCCATGAAGTTTGAACCCTATACTTATAATGTATATGACAAGTTCAAGAAGCAGTATGTCGAAAAGAAAGTAGAAGCTGCCACTATGTTCGACATCAACAAGACCCTGATGCGATGCCTTGTAAAGAACCTCGCCATGTTCGGGCTGGGATTGTATATCTATGCCGGAGAAGATGTGCCGGAGAATGAAAGTTCGGATGCCGGTCAAAATGCAGAAACAGCATCAAAGAAAACAACAACCTGTAAAACCAAAACGACACAGCAACCATTGGAGAAGTACGCTGGGATAAAAGCAGCCCTAAACGCTTGTATTAATCAGCAGGCACTTATGGGGTTGTATCAGCAACATAAGAACGAAGTGGATTCTAACAGTGAAATCAAAGCTCTCTTTACGGAGCGTAAGTTACAACTTAACCAAGTAGCATGATTATGGCAGCAAAAAGAATTGAACTGAAAAACAGTGAGGTAATCTTTTTAGAAGAACCTCACGAATACTGGCTTGGTGACAAACAGCTGAGCGGTATAACAGGAATGATTCAAAGACAATTATTTCCTGACGAGTATGATAACGTGGACGAAGCTGTTCTCAATGCAGCAGCTACCTACGGAACAAACGTACACGCTTCCATTGAAGATTTCGACAAGAACTGGAACAATGATGGAACCGTGGAAGTTGCGGATTATATTGAAATCTGTAAAGAACACGGACTGGTTCATGAAGCCTCTGAATATATTGTTTCAGACAACAAGAACTGGGCTTCCATGATTGATAAGGTATATAGAGTTTCTGATGACACTTTCAGTATAGGCGATATTAAGACCTATGGCGTAATGACCTCAGAGAAACTCGAAAAAGCAAGATGGCAACTCAGTCTTTATGCTTACTTCTTTGAATTACAAAACAAGAAGGCTAAGATTGACAAGCTTTTCATCATCCATCTTCGTAACAAGATTAAGAAGGATGGAACTGTTGACCATATCAATGAAGTTATCTTCGTAAACAGAATACCTTCCGAAATCTGCAAGGAATTGTTAGAAGCAGATCTTAAAGAAGAAAATTTCAATAACCCTTTTAGCATTCCAGAAGAGTATAAGTTTATGGAAGATGAAATCAGATCCCTCATCCAAACCAAGAATGATGCGGAGGAAAGACTGGCAGAAATCAAAGCCAAGATTCTCTCCGATATGGAAAGTTCAGGAGTAAAGACCTGGACTACCGAAACGATGCGTCTTACCAGAAAAATGCCAAGTACACGAATCTCTCTCAATACCAGCAAACTGAAAGCTGAACACCCTGAGATTGATTACTCTCTTTACGAAAAGACTTCCAATGTTGCAGGAAGTCTTATGATAGCGGTATAAAAGCGACAGACCCACTTTCAACAGCGGGGAGGATTTCTGAAATAATGAAGTTCTCCCCGCTTTCTTTTTATATAAAACCTAAAACAATGAAATACGAAATAGCAATCAGTCAAATAGTTAAGGGAGAAAATGATATTACTCTTACACTTAACACAGCTAATGGTGGCTCTATCGAAATCAGATCTTACGGAGCCAAAATGAATTACGAAGAGTTTACAGAGTTTGCAGACGTAATTGAAGGGTTGCGTCAGAAATTCACAGTAATAACCTCAAAAAAAGAAAGCGATGATACAGCCGAGTCTTGAAATCATTAAGCAGAGCAGCGAATACAAGGCCGCTGTCGCTCTCGCTGGTATACATAATGCGATGAGCTTTAAGCCAGAGTATTTTGCCAAAAGTATCTGTTTGCAGCATCGAACCTTACAGCAGAGCATCATGAGATCCTTTGTGGCAACTATCAGACAAATGGCTTCAGATGATTACGGTTATGATGACAGAAACCGTAGCACACATGAAGCAGCTAAGAAGATGGTCGAATCAGGCCTGTCAACTACAAATGGCTGGTGAGAAAAATAAAAAAGCATCTACCACAGTTGTACGAGGATTTATGCTTGGATTACTATAACCCTTATGAGAATAAATGTGGAGTGAATCAGGACTATTATGTCTTGGTTCATTCTGCTATTGAATATTTCATTAAAAAGTAAGCAATATGGCAACAAATATCAACGTGGAGCTATTCAAAAGATACGCTCCCAAGAAGAAACTGGAGATTATAAACTCTCTCAGTGAAAACGAATTACTCTCTATCTCCTATACTACCATCCTCAGAATAATCAAGGAGGCTGGAAAAGGAGATTCGGGAAAAGCCAGAAATAAGTTTAAAACGCTATTTTTTGATGAAGCCGGCAATGGTTGGAACAGCAGTGTGTCATCAATTTGGAATGGCAAGAAGAATGTGATAATAATGTCCGTATATATCCAAGGCGATGATACCGACACCTATGTTAGTTATAAACTCAAAGATTTTCTCGACAACAGATACGAGAATCAATGTCTGGGCAAGCTTCACGAGTCTTTCAGAAATGGCTACGAACACGAAGTACCAGCCAACTACGACAGAGCAGACAGAGCTAAAGTTATCAAAGCTATTCTGGATGCCTACCTAATAAACAAGTATAACGATAAACTGAATGACAATGGCAAAGAAGAAGATAACTAAGAAAAGTAAGATAACGGTTTCCTATTCCGGAACACCGTTAATGGCAGTCGCAAGATATATGCACGAAGAAGTGGTAAGACATTGCGATTATTGTGGTAAACCTATGAGCCGTAGTGATGTAAACGACTATGGTTCTTTGTGTGAAACCTGTTATATGAAAGAATACTATGGCTGAAGAACTGGTTTATAATGAAAACTTGATTATTCAGTTTTCTACAGCAGATTTTCAAGCCTTTGCACTCAATGACGATGACGAAGTAGAAACCAAACATTTTCAGTCTTTGGATGCAGCAAAAAGATGGATTGATAATAAAACAGCAAAAAAATGAAGATAACAACAGAAATGGCGAGATACATTTGGAGTATCATTGCCGCTAACCCTTCCCTTTCTATGAGCTGGGGAGTTGATACGGACAGCTTTGTTTGTAGTGACGATGCTTTAGAGTTCCATATACAGGGTTTCCTTCATATAGGGAATGTCAGAGTTACATATATTGAAGGAGTGGATCTATTTCAAGTTTCTCTCTATGATGAAGAGGGGAATGAGGTGAAACGAATTGATGATGTGTATTTAGATAATCTGGCTGAAGTGATTGACCAAAATGTGGAGAACTATTTGGTTGAGGACTACAATGCCAAAGTTATGAACTACATCTTAGGACTTTGACTTATGAACGAAAACGAGAAAATAGCAAAAGTAATCTGGCATGATGCTTTGCAAAAATCCTTTCTCCCCTTTGGTTGGGGATTGGACTTTAATGACATAAAGGTGACAGATAAAGGTACTGAGTTTTACCTTTTCAAAACCGAGTGTTGGATTGAGGTTCGTTACTTAGCAGAACTGAACCTTTATCAGATAACAGTTAAACCAGAAAATGAGGAAACAGAAATCACCTATGATTGTGTACCGCTTGATAAGATAGTGGCTGTAATAAATGATACCGTCAGTTATGGTTTAGCCTCCTATGATTTTATCTGCTCCAAATACGGAGTTATATATAAGGTAGCCGTATAAGGCAGACGATAATTTATGTTATCGGGGAATATGTGAGAATTCAGATTATAGAAACTCATGCATTCCCCCTTTTTTATGCCCAACCGACATGGTTCCAAAGATTAGACGTCCATCTAAGCAGTGGAACTATTGTTAAAAAACGAATAACAATGAAGAATGAAACCCAATATGTGGCTTATCTACGGGTAAGTACACAAAAACAAGGATATTCAGGACTGGGACTTGAGGCACAGAGGGAGATAATACATAAACACCTTCAAGACAAAGTTCCAGTTGCCGAATATATAGAAATAGAATCCGGCCGTAAAAAAGAGAGACCCAAACTGAAAGAAGCGTTGAGCCTTTGCAGAAAAGAAGGCGCGACACTTATCGTAGCCAAGCTGGACAGGCTAGCGAGAAATGTTTCCTTCCTGTCAAACCTTTTAGAGAGTGATGTGGAGATTGTTTTCTGTGATTTTCCACAAGCAAATAAAATGGTACTTCATATCTTATCCGCAATATCCCAATACGAAGCGGAACTGATAGCGGTAAGAACCAAATCTGCATTACAAGCCAAGAAAGCAAGAGGTTTTAAATTGGGTAATCCTGAGCACTTGATGGATAAGCATAAACAAGCCATCCGGAACAGTATCAGAAGTTGTAAGGAGAAAGCTGACAACAACCCTAATAACAAAAGAGCCGTTGCGATGCTTCGGACATTAATCAAGGAAGAATACACCCTGAAAAGCATGGCGGACACTTTGAACAGGGAAGGTTTCGTTACTTCTCAGGGATGTAACTTCTCAAAATCGACTGTATATAAATTAATCAAAAGGTATAACTTAAAATAAGATTGAAATTATGGAACCAAGATATGTTTTAATTTTAGACTTTTGTGTGGGCTGTTTGAATATCATAAAGCTGACAGATGAAGAATTAAGAGAATCGGAGGAATATGAGGACTTTGAATCTTTCCTTTCAACTATCGAAGAAAAGTACGGATTCAGGCTCAGTAACTGCCAATGGATGACAACTGAGGAATTGAATATTTGCAGATACGAAAACGGAAGGGAGGTAGAGGATTATGCCTAACTGGTGCGATTGTACTTATAAATGTGTCGGTGACTTGAAGGAAGTAAAGTCGTTGTATAAGATCTTGAAGTATATTGATAGACGTAAGACCAGCATTGAGAAAAATGGCTTTGGCAAGTGGTGGCTGGGAAATTTAGTCACAAAATTAGGAGGTAACTGGGAAAAGTATAGATGTCGTGGCGAAATCACTTATTATGAACTGCATAATAATATTCTCACTATCTGTCAATCCACAGCTTGGTGTGAGCAGGAAGGAGTACGAAATATTATCGAAGAAAAATTCCCATCCATTAAAGTATATTTTCAAGAGAAAGAATCGGGATGTTGTGTATATTCCACGAATGATGCAGGTGGCGAATATTTCCCGGAACGTTACTACTTGGATTCGGGGAATGATGATTCGGAGTATTTTACAACTATCGAAGAAGCGGCTCAATGTGTTTCTGAAATAGTAGGCAAGATGGTAGAGCCGGATAAGAATGTAATTGAAACTGCATTGGAAGAATATATGGACGAACAAGAAGATGATGATATTTGGTACTCTTTTCACGAGTTTACGGTAGTGGAATAGACAAATAAAGAAAAAGAGAGGCTAAGGTAATGCTTGGCTTCTCTTATTTTTCTTTTTCTGCAATATTTCTATTTGTTCATTAGGAGGGTATGTGAGTAAACGGAACGCAACAATATTTTTCCTTATGCAATCTATTCTTTTTAAGTAATAATACCGATTCTGACAAAAAAAGTTGCATAAGAAAAGTTGCATTGTATTCTTTCGTTAGTTGTAGGCTCACGCCGCTTGAGTGGATTAATAACCTTGGTATAGTTCTTATAAAATCAGCCTTCGGTTAACTCATAGATGATTATGATGAAAAAATGAACGGAATATTACATTTGATTTCATTTCAAAGTCCGCCGTTCAATGATATTTTTCTAATTTTACCGTCTCTGAAAGTATTGTTTTCCTTATATTTGAAGAAATAATACTCATTATCAGAGCGTCATATTGGACAAAAAACGTATATTTGCATTGTTCGATCGGAAAAATGGTCGGACTAAACATAGAAAGCGTTTTTTGCTTTATCCTGCAACTGAAATCGCCAAAATTCAAAGCAGAAGGATAAAGAACAATATGACGCTCATTTTCTGTTTGTATATGTTTTTGGTACAGCCAATGTTGTATCAACTTACATAGCATACAGGCGTGGGAGTATTGTTTCTTCATATTCATTTCTGTATGGCGTTTGGCGATGCCTGGTTGCGATGAATAGCAGGGCAAGTCCTCACGCCTTTCTTTTTAACCAAATCTAAAAGCTGACTTCGGAGGACTTATAGGTTGATACCATTTTGTTTGGAGCTAAGACAGATTTTGTCTTATTCACCTTGCAATTTTGTAGGAAGAAAAACAAAAGGGAGTATGGGAAAACTTGAAAAATGCCTTTATATAGTAGAACTTCTTTCACGTGGCAAACCGATGTCGCTAAAAGAGATAAATCATCATTGGGAATATTCGTCTCTGTATGATGGCGAAATCATACCTAAGACATTCGGACGTTACAAGGAGTATATATCCAGTGTCTTTGCTATCGACATTGAGTATGATATGCAGGTCAAGAAGTACTACATTACGAACTTCGACTATATCAAAAACAATTCTCTCTATAAATATCTGCTGTCTGCCTTTCACATTCAAGGGCTTACAGAACTGGCCATGAAGCATCGTGAACAGTTGATATTGGAAGAAGCACCAAGCGGAGTGGAACATCTTCATACCATTCTTGAAGCCATAGAAAGAAAGGCGGTTATAACATTCGACTACTACTCTTTCAACCGGAAAACTATTACACACCATGAAAGTATTCCATGTTTCCTAAAGACTTGGGAGCAACGTTGGTACTTGGTAGCCGAACCTCTGAGCCGCAAAAATCCCACGGTTTATGCTTTGGAGCGTATCAGTAACTTGTGTTTGACAGAACAACAGGTGGTACCGTCCTCCCACATCACCCCGCAAACTTACTTTGAGGGTTGCTATGGTGTGAATCATGAAGACTGCAAGCCGGAACTGATTACTATTAAGGTATATGGCAGCCAGGTTGATTATATCAGAGCACGACCTATACATTCATCGCAAACAGAGATAGAGCAAGGTGACGGTTGGAGTGTTTTCAGCTACTGGTTGAAGCCGAGTTATAATTTCTATCAAGCATTGCTTTGGCATAGGGAAAAGGTGGAGGTGATTGCACCGATGGAAGTTAGAGAGAAAATAAAAAGAATAATTTATCAAATGTTCAACTTTTATATTTAAAAATTATGGTAGATAAGGATCTTATTTTTTTAGAAATGTGTAATAATGAGCAATTACAATTACTTGCTGATTTTATTGTCTATGATACTGATGGAAAGACAAGGTACACGGAAAATTTATCTAATACTCAAAATTACAAGATTAATTATCCGGGTAATATGAAAGCTTTGATTCCTGATGTCGTGAATGAGTTACAATTATTCGGAGGAAATGCTTTTAAGAATATAGCAAGAGGACATGGTGTTCTATATAAAGAGATATTGGAAACTGTAAGTAATAAGTTAGGTGTTAATTTTAATAAAAGTATTTCTACGGAATTACTAGAACATTATCTTTTACAGAAATTTCTTATCATGTCTATTGATAAGATGACAGAAGAAGATGTACATCATTTGGGTGAGAAGCTAACAAAAGAAGCATTGAAGTCTCAAATAGGACTTCTTAAAGCTGGGTCTCCGTTATTTATAAAACTAACAACCATGCTGGTAGTCAGAATGGCAGCAATGGCAGGTCTCAAACAGGTTGCTGGTTTGGCTGCTAAATTTGCTGGAGGCAGATTGTTTACTGTATTGGCAGGTCCTATAGGTTGGGTTATTGCTGGAATTTGGGCAGCTTATGATATAGCAGGACCCGCTTACCGAGTAATTATACCTTGCACGATAACTATTGCTTATTTACGTTCTATTTATGATAAAACGGAAGACGAATTAAATGAAATCTTAAAATGAAACATTTTTGTATTAAATGTGGAGTGGAATTAAAAGAAGAGCAATTGCTTTGCCCCCAGTGCGGGCATTGCTCTTTTTTTGATTTAGCTAATGATTCTGCAAAGAGTGTTAGCGGTATATTGAATGCGGTAGAAATAGAAGCCAACACTCAGTGGGTAAAGTATAAATGTGGGAAGAATGCTTCAACGGGACACGGCTTTGCCGCGGAAGATGCAAATGCTTTGAATGAGTGGCTATGTGGCTATGATGTTGAGCAAGTTGGACGAAATAATGCCAACACAGGTCCTGATAGAATAACAAACGGTCAGGAAATACAGACCAAATATTGTAAGACTGCAAATGATAGTGTACAGGCAGGATTTGGAGCTGATGGAATGTACGCATATAAAGGTCAATTATTAGAAGTTCCTAATGACCAATATGAAGAGGCTGTACATATAATGGAAGAAAAAATTCTACAAGGAAAGGTTGAAGGAATTACAGATCCAAAGGATGCAACAAAAATAATAAAGAAAGGAGATGTTACATATCAACAAGCTAAAAATATAGCCAAAGCTGGTAATATTGATTCTTTAATTTTTGATGCAAAAACGCAAACAGTAACTGCTATATCTGCCTTTGGCATTTCATTCGCTATAAATTTAGGTATGATGTGCCTGTTTCGAGATAAAGGTAATCTGAATATAAAAGAAGCAATGCAACTGGCTTTTTTATCGGGATTACAAAATGGGACTATAGCCATGACTTCTGGGATACTTACTTCACAAGTATTGAAAACTCAATTTGGAAGAAATCTTGCTGCTTATGTGCAGTGGGGAGCAAAGTCTGGCATAGATTCAGCATATAAAGTAAAAATAGGGAAAGAACTGATACATAAATTATCTAAGTCTTTATGGAATAAAGGAATATATGGTGGTGCTTCTAAGCAAGTAGCTACAAAATTTATCAGAACGAATGTTATAGCTAATTTGGGAGTTTTTGTGATAACTACTATTCCTGATACTTTTTTTGTAATACGAGGAGAAATCTCCAAACCTCAGTTGATTAAAAATTTGGTTGTTAATGGAACAAGCCTTGTAGGTGGTACACTTGGAGCTTGGCTGGGTGCTTGTTTAGGACCTTATGGCATGATTGGCGGAGGTTTGGCTGGTGGTGTTATATTTGGTTGGGCTTCAAAGAAAATAGCTGATAGCATAAGTAAAGATGATTCTGAAAAGATGTATGAATTAATAAAAGTAGCTTTATTACGTCTAAGCCACGATTATATGATTCAGTCAGAAGATGAGTTTCAAAAATGTATAGAAGTTATTCATAAGGAAAAAGTACTTGATACGACCTTTATAAGAGCTATGTATAGCATTGGTTGTGATGATGATAACGATTTCTTAAGAGTGCAGATAGCCTATGAAAAATTAGCATATTATTTTTATGCAGTTATTAGACAAAGAAAAACTATATGTCTCAAAAACAACCAAGAGAAGGTTCTTGATGCAATCAACGAGTTAGGTGCAGAAATTAAATCTGATAATAACAGTAAAAAAGAAGAAATTGAAGTGTGAATCATATTTATTGAAGATTTAAAATGAAAGATTAGGATTTTTATTATGAATAAGCATTAATTCTCAGACACCTTTTATCTTCCCTCCTGTCTTTCTTTGTAATACGATGCAATAAAATCGTAGTATTATGAAGAAAGTTGGAGAGGGAAGCTATAAGGGGAATATTACATAATTCCTGCCGAAAAAGAGAGGCTAATTCTAAAGGATGAAAACGACTTTAAATACATAAAACGATGGAAACCGGTAAACTTGTAGAGAAATTACTGAACGAAGGATTAGAATTACTATCCAGCGAAAAGAAACAGAAGCAGAAAAAAGGTTTTTATTCATTACGAGCAGCTCGTGGCTTAGGTAGCATGGCTGCCGTTTATTATGAGGGAGTATGCTATAAAAACGGAATTGGAATATATCAAAGCGATGAAGAGGCTTTTGAACGTTTTAACCAAGCTGCTAATACTGTGCCTGAAGCTATGTATGAACTTGGTCTATGTTATATTAATGGAATTGGCACCAAGCAAGATTTAGACAAAGGTTTTGCGTGCTTCAGTAATGCTGCACAGAGTGGACTTCCTGAAGCCCAGTATGAATTAGGTGTTTGCTACCGATGTGGAGAAGGTACAAAACAAAACGTAAAGGAAGCACTGTACTGGTATGAAAAAGCTGCCAGTCAAGGTTGTTTGGAAGCTTATCATAATATAGGTATCATCTATCAAAATGGCCTTGAAGATATGCCTATAGATTATAGCAAAGCTTTTGATTGTTTCATAAAGGCAGCAGACGAGGAAAATCCTGACACATTCTTCTGCGTAGGCAATTGTTATCTGAATGGATTGGGGGTTGATAAAAACGAGAAGGCGGCAGCCGACTGGTTCAAGAAGGCCGCAGAAATGGGAGAACCTGATGCTATGTTCCATTTGGCTTGGATGTATCAGGAAGGAGTAGGTGTTGAAAAAAACGATGAACTATCGGCTGATTATCTTGATAAAGCAGCAGAATCCGGATGGGAACCTGCAATTAAAATTATAAACGGAGAAGATTAACCGTAAAATTCTATTTTTATAAAACGCTTCAGACACCTTTTGTCCCACCTCCGTTTTCCTTTGCAATATGAACCGATTAAAACAATAGTATTGTATGGATTATAAAACGTTTAGTTCCCTTAGTGAAGATGAGCTATGGGAAAAATTGATGGATGGTGGAATCAAGATAATGATGACTGCACAAGAGGCATTAGATTTTGGGATAACTGATAATAGTCCCCTTCATGAAGAAGTATATTCTTTTGATATTAAAAGTATAGAAGAAATATCAGAAGAAGAGATTGAAAGAGCTGTTATGGATTTAGAGAAGTCTGGGATTCCATTCCAAATGCAAAACCCAAGGAAGACATAAATATTTGATGTTATATCATATCACAGTTTGAATAGTCTTTTTCATATATTAAGAATATGCTCGGACACCTTTTGTCCCGTTCCCTGTTTTCCTTTGCAGTACGAAACAATTAAAATGGTAGTATTATGAAAGAAGACAGGGATTTGTTGTTTTTACAACAGGCAAAGAACGAGGACTTGAAAACATTGGTAGATATTCTGACACATGATACAGACGGTGAAGTCAGGATAGCGGAACAGTTAACCAATACGAATGCTTACCTCTATTGTTATCCTCATCGGCTGAATATGATGTGGAAGGAAATAGCCGGAGAATTGCAACGTTTCGGAGGAAATACCATAGCAAATTTGTGCCGTAAAGAAGGAGTGCAATACAGAGAAATTTTGCAGGATGTTTGTAGAAAGTTGGAAGTTTATTTCTGTGGCTATGAAAGCACGGAAGAGATTGAACAACATCTTTTGGAAAAGGTCTGTATGGATCACGTGGAAAGTATGTCGGAAGAGGAGCTACAAAAAATGACGCAAGAGCTGAATATTCCGACTAAGAATCCCCGTAAGTACATGATTGTAGTAGCATTGCAAATGACCATCCGTCGTGGCGGGGTATTGTTTACGCGAATAGTTGCTTACATTACTCGCATGGTTTCACGTATGTTGATAGGGCGTGGTACTTTGCTGATAGGAAGCAATGTTCTCAGTAAAACTTTGGGAACATTGGCAGGTCCGTTGGGTTGGGTAATAACTGCCGGATGGACTGTTTACGATTTATCGTCACCGGCTTATCGGGTTACTATACCGGGGGTTATCCAAGTGGCATGTATGCGTATGCAACAAACAAATAGAGTGGTATAAATATGGGAGGAGAAACAATGAGAGCAACTGACATTATGCATCCCGAAGATGCAAAAGCCATACAGATAATAAAAGGAGTACCGGGCTATGAGCAACTGATTCGTATGTTTATGAAGTTAGGATATGAAGCACAATACAGAGGAGAAAACATGGCCAACCACATCAGAGTGACAACAGAAAGTTTTCCTGAGATTTATCGTTTGTTCAAAACAGTAGTAGCGAAAGTAGGGATTCAAGAACCGGAACTTTATATATACAATGATCCTGAGATGAATGCCTATACATACGGCGAGACAAATACTTTTATTGCACTTTCCAGTGGAGCGGTAGAAAAAATGAATGGGGAGGAGTTGATGGGAATTATCTCACATGAGTGCGGACATATTCTTTGCAGACACACTTTGTATAGTACCATGTTCAAGACACTTACGGAAATGGAAAGCGTTTTTGGAGTGATTCACCGCACACTGTTTGCCCCCCTCTATCTGGCTTTGCAATATTGGAACCGTAAATCCGAATTGTCTGCCGACCGTTGTGCTGCTGTGGTAGTAGATGAAGAAGTTTATCAATCGGCATTGGTGAAATTGGCTTCAGGGCTGAAAGATGTTACGGGCAAGGCACGTCGGTTGGTAGAACAAGGCAAGCAGTACGAAGCCTTTAAAAGTTCTTCGCTGTGGTACAGGATACAGCAGGAATATCGTTGTATGTTCTATTCTCATCCCCAGCTCTGCACACGGGCGTTGGAACTGGATAGATGGAAGGACTCATACAGCTATCGGGTCTTGAGATATACAGTCTGATTGTTGAACACTATAAAATAAGAAACTTATGAACCGTGCAGTATCTACTTGGAAGAAACTATTTTTTAAGAGCAATATCAGCAGAATCCGTAAGACAATCATGGATTATCTGAAAGCAGAAGGTACCAAAGTCGAATTGGAAAACGGATTGATGGTTGTGGAACTGGATGAGTGTTATTATTGTATCGACTTTGACTTGGACGATGAATATCCTAAATGTGAAATAGAATTCAGGATAAAAAATGAGGACTATGAAGCATTGGAACTTTCCAAAAAGACTTTCATTGCAGACAAGGTGAATACAGATGAAGACCGCCATTCAGTTGTAAAGGCTTTCTCCGAAGAAATAATTATAGATACACATTTTTATTTTAACAGCAAAAGTATGCTGTTGTCTCTGTTCCACGACTATTTTGTGGATATGAAAGATACGGTGGATGAAACAATGGATTGGTTAGCGGATGCCATAAAAGAAAATAAGAACCAACGGCATCCTATTGGTTTTAAGACTCCAACCTCATCCAATAAGAAAAACAGCGAAGAACAACCTGCCGCCCAAAGCAAAAGTAATGTAAAGTGAAACACTATGATATCTAATTATGAAAGTTGATAAAGATGATTTATTTCTTGGGGCTGTTGGAATTGGAATCATCCTATGCAGTCCATTTATTCTTTCTTTCTATGCCGGTAAATGGATTTACGGACACACGCCTTGGGAACTAAAGAAGAAAAAAGAACTGGATAAAGAAATACATCTGCTGGAAGAAAAGTTAGGCTTATATGGAAGGAATAACAAGGTACTACATTATGATCCCCTTTATTTTAGGAATAACTTGGGGGATAGGAAAGATTATTGTAAAGACTTAAAAAAGAAATTGGAAAAGGGATATGTTTCTCCCCCAATTATTATAGCAATAACTTACGCCCCCCCAATACACTCTTTTATACCATCAAATACAATCTATGATGTTGTGCTTTTGGTTCATAAAGATTATTACCACATACCTAAAGAATCTGAACGTGCAGATACTTACTTTGGGCAGGGCAAATCGAATGTACATAAAAAAGGTCAATTGCCTAAACCGCAACATAGATATATCCATGCACAGACAAGGGCTGAGTGTGGTCATTACGAAAATTATTATATAGTGGAAGTTCCCGGGGGGTATGAATATAATGAAATTCAATCTTCAAGAGTTATAAGGGAATTTATTGAGAACTTTAAGAATAAATATAAGAAAGAATAAAAACACAATAAAATGAGAGCTTTTATACAATGTGATTCTACAGGACACCCATGTAATACAAATGCGTTTGTAGCATTTGATGGCTTACGGGCTATGGGATATGAATGTATCTTCTTTCAAAAATATGAGGAACTGATAGAATTTAATCATAGTAAAGAAGAACTCATTGTCAGTGGAATTGGCATGATAAAACGGAGATTGCAAGATTTTGGAATTAATTGCACTGCAATAAACTATCCGAAGGAATTAGAAAAATACCTCGGAAGAAGAATATGGAAGTCCACCATCAATGAAATAGCAAACACTCCTCCATCATGGCCAGTTTTCGTCAAATCAGTTGAAGGGAAACGACTGCCGGGAAGAGTGATTAACAGCATTCACGATTTAGTAGGTTGCGGATGCTGTGATGATAATTACGAGGTGTTCTGCAGTGAACCTGTTGATTTTATTGCGGAATGGAGAGTGTTTGTCAGGTATGGAAAAATACTTGATGTCCGACCTTATAAAGGTGACTGGGAAGTACATTATGACCCAAATGTGATTGGGAATGCAATTAAAGACTATGTGAGTGCATCCAATGCGTATGGCATTGATTTCGGAGTTATTTCAAATGGTGAGACACTATTGGTTGAAGTTAACGAAGGGTATGCCCTTGGATGCTATGGCTTATTTCCACATCTTTATGCCAAATTTCTAATCACCCGTTGGGCAGAGTTGACAAATACATTGGATGAATATTGGTATATTTAATAGTCCGAGATAATTTAATCTATAACAAAAATGATACTTATGTTACGGGATTTAATAAAAAAAGCAGAACAAGGGGATATAGAGGTCCAATATGAATTGGGACGTTTGTATCGTTCTGAACGACTTTATAGATACGCTTTCCATTGGCTACTGGAAGCTGCCAAACAAGGACATACCGCTTCGCAAAGTGCTGTGGGAGAGATGTTCCTTCTGTGCAGAAAGGAAACTTTTGGGCAGGATTATATTATCTCGCAAGATGTTTGGAACGAGATGGATAATCTGGCGAAGGAAACGGAACAAGATGATAAAACAGCTTTTTATCGGTTTTTTAAAATTGCAGAACAAGAAAAAATAAATTTAGAAGGACTGTTTGAGAACCATATTAGAAAAAGTTGGGGTGTAGAAGAACTGGAGAATATATTGGGAATTGGTGTAGCCCCGATTCCATTTGATATAAAAAATCGGGAGGATATTTTGAAAATTATCAGAAGAGTAAGAGTGGATGAGGATAAGCATGATCCTTACTATTGTCCTCGTTATAGTCCTTATGTAGATAGTTATTGGGATCCTGATCATTGGGATTTTAATGACAAGGAAAAAAGTGAAAAATACTATATCGAAGACCTGAAAAAGCAAATAAAGGAAGGTAGTTACAGTTGCCAAAGTTCGGGCGGTACGGATATCATACTTGCAATAAAGGAATTTACGGGTGGTCCGGCTTGTTGCTGTCCAATAAAATACTCGGGTAGATGTCAGGTGATAATGTTGGTAAACAAAAACATTTATGAGATTCCTCCGCATACAAGTGAATCTTCTCTAAATGCTAAGAAATATTTCAAGCAATTTTATGATGAAATAATTTTTGATGCAAAAAAAAGGCTACTTACACTTTCCAAATGTGAAAGATATGAAGACTATTTTGTCGTGGAGCTTCCCGGAGAGTTTGAATGCAGGAAAGTTAGTATGGAAAATGAGAAAATCAAACTATTTGTAGAAAATTTCAAGAAAAATTATAAAAAGGAAGATGCAAATCATTCTCTTTGTTAGTAACTTAAATAAAATTATATCATGTATAGAGGAAAAAATATTTTCAGATGTACCCAATGTGGTAAAATTTTTTTAGCACCCGATTTTGAATATGCTGCTACCACCTATTCTGTTCCACAACCCTGCAAACGTTGTGGAAGTATAAGGACGTTGCCTATTTGTCATATACTGTTCAAATCGATTTATAAAAAGATTTGGAAAGACATGGAAAAAATAAAGAATGAATAAAAGAATCATATACAAGTCGGCAACACATCTTAGCACAAAGCGTTTCAGCAACAAACACTATTCCATACAAGTAGCGTTCTATGAGCATAATATGGCTGTTGCAGATATTGCTTACAAGAAACGTGGTGTTGTATTAGGATATTGCAGGGTTTCGTTTGACGAATGCAAGGTGGAAAGTATGTACGACTATTTCGAATGCTTGGATGGACTTGATAAAGATAAAGTGGCAAGAAGATGGTTAATCCGAGAAATGAGATACTGTACCAAGGATTTTCTAACTCCTGATGGACGCTTCAACAGAGAACAGGCAAAAGCGGCTGAGAACAAGATCTTTCATCGTTCTCATTTGGAAATACCCAAGATGACTGTAGAAATGCTGAAATCACTGAAACCGCTTTGTGAGGAAGCACTCTGTGGAAGTTTTCATCAGTTCATCAGGATTAGTAGCCCGGAATGGGAAATAAAATATTCCCCAAAGGCACTACAGAGTCCAATGTTTATACGCAAAGTTCTGAACAGGAGAAAAGAAACTCCGATAGTCCTGCCTACTGATGTGTTGCTGGAATGGATAAAGAATCTATTTCCTGCATTTTACCAAGAGATAGAACAAAACAGAAAGATGGATAGTTGCCAAGTGCTTATCCGTTACAGGTGGTTGGAACATGAATATCCGTCTATGGAAATAACCGTAATGGACTGCAACTATATAATTTATACAATAAGATGAAACAGAGAAACATTATAAATGTAGAAGAAACAGAAACCTATTATCTAAAGTTGGTCGAAGAGAAACAGCTTGAACTCATTTGGCATCCGGACCGAAGAGAAAAATGTGGAATTCAGTTCTTGGCAGGAGAATCTTCCAGAATTGTATATTCATATTCGGAAGATACGCCTATGAGTTTCTTTAGAGAACTGAATATGTTCTATCTTTTCTTATGTGATTTACAGATGGAAAGCTGGAATGACGATAGTTGGAAGCCTTATGCCATCAAAGCTATCCAATACTTGCGTATGCTGCCTGTGGAGATACAAATAAAGAATTTGGAAGCCTATCATCGTGCAGTGTCAGACCTGTATGAAAGAATGGATAATAACCATAAAGCCCGATTGCATCGTGAACAGGCATTGATGTATTCTATCAACCCCGAATATTTTTTTGATTCGGAAAATATAATGAGCCTTTTGGGTGAATTTCAAGATAGTCCCCAGGTACAGCTTGATATATGTATGTACATCTTGGGATTTATAACAGCCGACGGGGTTTGGACGGAATCTGAATACTACGGATTTTGGAAAAGAGAACAATATGCGTTGATAGAAAATGTATTGAAACACGATGTATTGCAGTATGTCGAGAAAGAAGAGGAACGGCCGATTTTCGCTTTAGTCATATCATGTCTGAAAGGTATCTATTACAAACGGACACAACGTTTCATTTTAGCAGAAAAATATTTCATGGAAGCTATTGGACTTTGTTCAGCTTTGCCTTATGAAGAGTTTTTTATTAATCCATTGATGATTTATACGTTATTGGGACAGACGTATATCGGTATGAATGATATGGAAAAGGCGGACTTCTGTTTTAAAAAGGCTTTGGATATTGATGGTTCGGACGCTGATATATTAAAGCCTCTTATCCTTACGCATTATGACACCTCAGTGGAAGAGGAGGATTTTACTGAATTAGATAATGCATACGTTCATGTTTTCACTGAAATTTGTCAAGGGAATATAGCTTTTTCTCCTTTTGTGAAGAAGGCTATAGATGACCTTTTCACTCCACCGGAAATTTACGATGATGAAGAAGATTATGATGAAGAACCGGATGAGCGAGAATATACCTTTGATGACTGGTATGAATTGGCAGAAAACGGTGATGTGAAAGCCCAACTAATAGTAGGACATTGTTATTTTACAGGTACTGCGGTTACTCAGAGTTATCGTATAGCCCGTGAATGGTTCTATCTGGCTGCACTGCAAGGGGATGCTATTGCTCAGCTGAATTTGAGTTTTATGTATGAGCATGGAATTGGAACGGATATTGATAAAGATGAAGCCAAAAATGGCGTTGGAAATCTGACCATGAAGGTACATGGAGACCGGATTTGATAAATTATGCTTTAGTTGCTGATGGATGAAATTTCCAAGATAAACCACATCTTATGAATGTGAACTGCCGATTTAAAAGATTTATATATCAAGCATGGAAAATCCTCTATACCTTTTCTTGTATTGTTAGAACAGAAACTGAAGAAATGATGTTTGTAACGATTATATAGGATTATGACTAAGTTTTACAAATGTGAGGAATATGAAAAATTACATATCAACATTAATAAAGAAATCCAATGAAGGTATATGGGAAAAAGAACATATATTTTCATTATCGCTACTTTGTTGCATAGCTGGTGAAAGCATATTTCTTTTAGGCCCTCCCGGCACAGCAAAAAGTATGATAGCCAGAAGACTGAAAAAGATTTTTAAAGAGAAAAAGTCTTTTGAATATTTAATGTCACGGTTCAGTACACCCGATGAGATTTTCGGTCCTGTATCTATCTCCAAATTAAAGGATGAAGATACTTACGAGCGTTGTGTGGAAGGCTATCTTCCTTCGGCTACCGTTGTATTTCTTGATGAAATTTGGAAAGCAGGACCGGCCATACAGAACTCATTGCTTACGGTTATAAATGAAAAGATTTACCGAAACGGCAATCAAACAATTCATTTACCAATGAAAGTTCTGATTGCTGCATCTAATGAATTGCCGGAAGAAGATGAAGGGCTGGAAGCATTATGGGATAGATTTGTGGTGCGAACTGTTTCTAACTGTATATCTAATGAAAAGACTTTTTATAAGATGCTACGCCAAAAACATGAAGTTGAAATTGACATTCCTGATGAACTTTGTATTTCAAATGAACAATACATGAATTGGCAACAGATGATTCCTGATATTGAAATACCTGATGAGATATTGGAAATCATTACTATAGTCAGGGGAAAATTAAAAGAAATTGGAAAATCGGAAGACAGGGAACTGTTAGATTATTACATATCAGATAGACGTTGGAAAAAGATTGTCCATCTTTTACAAACCTCCGCATTTTTAAATGGCAGAAACCGTATCAATCATAGCGATTTGTGCTTGTTGTGCCACACGTTATGGAATAAAGTAGAATGTATCCCAAGTGTATTAAAGATAGTCAGTTCCAGCTTATTTGCCGATCTTGACAAACGATTGGAAAACATCAAGAAAGAATTGGATTCAAACATTAAAAGTATATTGCCAACAGAGGTTGTTGATGAGCTGTCTTGTTTAAAGACATATAATTATTTCTATTTCAAGTTGAAGGACTATCCTAAAAACAATTGCTATATTTTTATATCCGATTATAAGCATTTAGATGTATCGTGTTATACGGATGGAGTAATTTATTGGGACGAGAAACAAAAAGCATATCAAATTCGGATACTTGATCTCACCCGTCCTTTTGCAACATCCAATATAACCACTTCAAAAATAGAAAAAATAAAGGTCAAAAGAATTATTGGTGGATTGGAAGCGGATGGCTGCAATTATAAGCTTGAAGTTAATTCTGCCCCCAATAATACATCTCAAAACGAATTTTTACCATTTGATGGTAATAAACATTTGGAAGATGAATTATATAAGAATATCAAATCCTTCAAGAATGATTTGAATGAAAGGCTTGAAAACATGAGTAAATCGCAAAATCTTTTTATTTCATCAGATGATGTAAAGTTAATGAAGAAAGAAGCCTTGTCTCTAGGAAAACAGATTGAACAAATTGAAATAAAGGCGACAGGATTATTTAAACCAATAAAGAATGAGTGTGGATAAGGATATTGAAGCCCGGCTAAACAATTACGCTGAAGCCTTTGAGTACTATCTTGAAAAGGGAACTCTTCCAGAAAAGTTATCAGATGATTTATTAGGAAACTATATGAAAACAGTTTTGGATGATCCTGGCAACCGAAATCTTTGCTTGCACGATTTGACTTGGAAAGAACTGATAATGACTTCCCTTTTAGATTTTTTCCGTATGATGTTATTTCAACTGGATGAATTAGAAAAAGAAAGGTCGGAAGAGATTAAATATATTGATAACTTTTATTGGGGTGATATAAATTTGAAAAGACAATTATGGCAGGACATCATGAAACATATTGCGGAACATTATTCCCTTTCTGAAATAAATATAAACGGATATATATATTTGATGCAACACAATGTTTATCCCAAAGATGACATTTTTAAAAGTATGGTAAATGACTGGAAAGAAGTATGTAACAACAGAATTGACCATAAAAAGCGCGCTTGTTTAGAGAAATATCGAAAAAGATTTGAAGAATGGACGATACAAGCCGGTCAAAATGACTATAAGGCTATTAATAAAACAGAAGAAATTTTATACAAATATCCTCAATTAAAGGAGATTCTTCAAATTATGGGCCGGGAGAAAAAACAAGAACCTGAGAAAATGGATGCAACTGTAACACGATATGTTCCGATTTTACTATCACATAATACTTCCCATGAAGAAATAAGTGGAGTAAAAACAGGGGATGATTTGAAGATGTTGCTTCCTAATGAGATGGCTTTGTTGAGTAATCCGACAACAACTTCCACGTTTTATCGAAAATATTTATACAAGCAGTTGCAATCATTCGCATATAAACCACCGATAAAAAAGAAAGAGAAAACCGAAAGGAATTTATATAACCCTCGTTTGCAGTTAGGACCGATAATAGTCAGCGTAGATACAAGTAGTTCAATGACTGGAAAACCGGAAAAAATCGCTAAATCACTATTAATGCAAATTCTGCGAATGGCAAAAAAGAAAAAGCGAAAATGTTTTCTTATTACCTTTTCCATACATACTTGTGTCTTGGATATATCCAAAGCGACTAATTGGCGTAAAGTTAGAGAGTTTATGAAAAAAAGTTTTACAGGCGGAACATGTGGGGAATTTATGTTGAATGATATATTAAAAGCATTAAAAACAAAAAACTATTCAATGGCGGATGTTTTGATAATAAGTGATTTTCAGTTTGATTCTCCATTAAATAAAACAAAAGAAACTATAATAAAAGAACAGGAAAAAGGTACATGTTTTTATGGCTTACAAATAGGTAAAGGAAATAATGTATATAAAACTATTTTGGATAAGGTGTGGAAGATTTAAATAATGTGATTTCAACTTGCCCACGCACTAGGACATAAATCTTGGTGCGTTATTTTTTGTCCTTATTCCTAAATCGCGTTTTTTCCATTCTCGCCCTCTCAAGACCTAATATCTGAAATATAAATCGCATTTTTATGTTCACTGATTTTATAAACAGAATATTAGGTGCCGAACGAAGATTATCGGTTTCTAATCGCTTGGAGAATAATACTACTAAGCCAAGTGTTATCGTGAAAAAAGACAGTAGCCAAAAACAACCTATCCCTGAGAAATACAGAAAAGACATGGCATTACTCCAGAGCAAGTATGGGGATGCCTTTAAAACCGGATTCGGTATTAATCTTACACTTCAAGAAGCATTATCACTTATGCCGAGAGATCGTAAGAGAGTAGATTCTTATGCAGGACTAATATCTTATCTAAAAAAAGAACAGGGAATTACACTAACCATTAAATCACAAAAAACTAAACTATGAAGAACTATTTTATAGCAAACGGAGAAGTACTCAATACAAATATGAGCATTGAAGAAATGGAATCACGGGTACAGGCAACATTAGATGAGAACACCTCTGGAATGGCACAATTCAGAATCAAGGAAGTCAGCGAGAAAGAAATCAGAATGTTCTTTGTCAGGGATTTCGACTATAACCCCGACAAACCGATTATCTACGATTCGGATATGGCCCTGATAAGCGGAGTGGGAATAGGAGCCTTCCAACTTCAGACTGTTGGTGGATACCCAATGATACATCCGCTAAAATTTGCCGGGAAGAATTTTTACACGGATATTACAAGCTTTATCAGGTTCTATAAATTCCAACTGTTTGAAGAGATAGGGCAGACAGTGGAACACATCGGCTTAAGATGCTATTCGGATCGCATCTTAATGCAGATAATATTTTAGTTCATACTCCTATGAAATATATGGGAAGTAAAAGGCGCATCTGGAAATATATTGCGCCTATCATATTGAAAAACAGAGAAGAAAAACAATACTATGTAGAACCTTTCTGTGGTGGCTGTAATAGTATCTGTCAAGTAGATGGTTTAAGAATAGCTGCCGACATCAATCCTTATCTGATAGCCATGTGGAAAGATTTATTGCATGGAGAAAAATACCCGGAAACAATAAGCAAAGAAGATTATGAAAAGGCAAAAACGGCTTATAAGACCAATGACAGCACGACTTATTCTATGGGAGAACTTGGCTGGACTGGTTTTATGGCTTCTTACAATGGAATCTTTTATCATTCTTATTCTGGAGTGAGCGCATCGGATGGCAAGGATTATGTTCAAGCTAGCATAGCCAACATTTACAAGCAAATTGATTCCATGAAAGGATGTGAGTTGATATGTTGTTCCTATGAAAATCTTGAAATCCCAGACAATTCTATAATCTACTGTGATCCTCCCTATCGAGGGACGGAAGGTTACGGTTTAGCATTTGATTACCCGAAGTTTTATGAATGGTGTTTTCTTAAAAAGTCGGAAGGGCACCGGATCTTTATTTCCGAGTATTCCATGCCATCCGATTTCACGTGTATTTGGGCTATGGAAGTAGCAAATTCTTTAGATAGATATTCAGAGAAAAGAGGGAGAAGAATGGAAAAATTATATACAATTAATTAATAAATAGTATGAAACAGGAAAATAATAAAGTTGCCAAATCCCCTTTGGCAAAGAAGATTTTTGTCGTAGGTAAAGTTTACGACACCGCTATTTTAACGGAAAAAGAGATTGAAACATCCGTGCAATCTGACATTGATGCTTGGATTGGAAGAGATAAAGTGATATTCAATATTGGAATTACTGAAAATCGAATAAACCTCATATTCAGGAGAAATGTAGATTATGGAATGGCTAAATATGATACTGAGATTTTGGATGCAGATGCGTATATGGTTTGCGGCATCGACTCAAACAAATTCCGATTGCCGGTAATGTGGTATGAACCTCCTTTGAGCTATCCTTATCATTTCGAGCAGTCCGTATTCAAGAAGTGTTATAAGGCAAGCGCATTAAAACTTGGAGCGGATAAGGTGAAATGGTCGAAACTGGAAATCGGAAACCATTCCTTGATACTGAGGTTGAAGTGACAATAGAAGATATTTTAAAAGAGTCGTCGTGCATCATTGCATAGCGGCTCTTTTTTATCCTCAAAAATGACGTTTTAGAAGACCCTGAAATCCTTACCATTGTGAAAATAACCAATTTATTAATTTAAAAAATTGAATAATGAAAATAACATTAACAGAAAAGATTAATTGGACAAAGTACAATTTGGCTTATCTAAAGCTAGGAGATATTATAGAGATGATTCGTACGGGAAATATGCAATTACATGACAATGAGTTTGATAGCTATACATTGAAGCAAGCAATAGAGCATATCAGAAGTGTAGCTCCGAGTGATAGGCAGAAATGGAAAGCCAGACTCCTGCCCGCTGTTGCCTATAACGGTACATTCAGGGAACTTAACAGTGCAGGGCTGATTGAATACTCGCATGTGACAGCATTGGATTTTGACCATATAGCAACGCCATACGATATGTATAGCTTGGAAAACAGACTGAAAATAACACCATGCGTTCTAAGTGTTTTCATTACACCCAGTGGAAATGGACTGAAAGCTTTGGTTTTGCATGACAATACAGATCCGACCAAACATGGGGATTTATACGATCAGTTACTAAACAAGTTCTATGTGGCTAACAGAAATGATGCAAGTTGTAAAGACCTTGCACGCAGAAATTACCTGAGTTACGATCCTTATATTTGGGTTAACCCTTCTCCTGAACCATTCCATTATGTTCCCACCATAAAGCCACAGATGCAGATACCACAATCATCCGGAACAAGAACAGTGTCGGACAAAAGCATCATCAGCATTATGAACTCCCATTGGAAGAAGAACTATCCGGAGTATTGGAAAAAAGGCAATAGGGGAAACAGCATCTTTATGTTAGCTTGCTGGATGTGCAAATGGGGTGTTGACGAAGGATTGGCTACAGAGTATTTCATTGATGGCTGGGAAGATGACACAATGGATGAAAAGGAAATCAGAAGCCATGTAGGCAATGCCTATAAGACCGAAGAGAAGAACTTTGGAACATTGATATTTACAATACACTGATTTAATTAACCCTTAAAAAAACAATTATGGCACTGACAAAAAGCTGGGGTAACATGTATCCTTTTGTTACCCACACGTGGAATGCAATAAAAGGGATATGTTTTCATGACTGCCCCTATTGTTACATGAAAAAATTCGATGGTCTGCTTCCGGTACGGATTGACCCCAAGGAACTGAAAGTGAACCTGGGTAATGGTAATTTCATTTTCGTAGGCAGCGGAACAGACGCATGGGCTTTCGACATACCTTCGGACTGGATTACCTGTTTTTTGGATTATTGTAACCTGTTTAATAACAACTATCTTTTCCAATCCAAAGACCCTTCACGTTTTTTGGAATTCATTAGTCATCCTGTAATGCAAAAATCGGTTTTGTGTACGACCATAGAAACCAATGTCTTTTATCCGAACATCGTAAGGAATGCTCCAAATACCCGAAAACGTGCCAAAGCCATGCAAAAACTGGCGAGCCTTGGAATGAGAACCTATGTGACCTGTGAACCTCTGATAAAATTCGACTTACCCGAAATGGTTGAACTTATCAAGATGTGTTCTCCTGTGCAGGTCAATATCGGCAAAAACTCACGACAGGATATCACTCTTCCCGAACCGACAAAAAATGAAGTGCAGGGATTGATAACCGAACTTCAGAAATTTACCAAAGTGGTAGTCAAATCCAATGCCAAATGCTGGATTTGAGAATGTCTTGACTGACTGGAAAGATAAAGGAGATGCTGCATAAGCTCTCCTTTAAAATTTCATCAAAGCCAATAAAGAACCTATATGCCAAGATATTGAAAAATAAAACCTAATGAGTTAACCGGAGGCTGGTTTTAGAAGAACTATATCAAGGTTGTTAATCCACTCAAGCGGCGTTAGCCTACAACTGACGAAAGAAGAATAAAACATGATAATGGAATGCAACTTTTTCTGTCAGAATCGGTACTATTACTAAAAGAAAAAGATTTTATAGAGAAAAAAATATTGTTGCGTTCCGTTTACTCGCAAACGTGTAAAATGGCGATAGGAAAAGTTTCAAACCTTTATAGATGAAACAAATAATTAAATAGCTATGAATAATAACAATATTACAATTAGTATGCCTAAAGGTTGTAGGTATATGAGTGATTATGCCAATCTTTTAAATGGAATTTTGCCATTGGATAGAAAGTTTATCCTCAACAAGACTGTAACCGGTTGTGGTGGTACATCCCTGTTTCTCAACTCAGACTTTCCGGTAGTGGTAATTTCGCCACGACTTCAGGTGTTGAAAGAGAAGCACAGACAATACCCCGACAGTTTTCACTTTCATGTCCCATTGTGCAATAACAGAGGGCAAGCAATAATTCAAAAGATACAGGATCTTGATTCGTACTTGAATTATCATCATGGGAGCACACCATTTGCTCCCTTGTCAAAACCTGCCAAGGCACTGGTTACACTGGATTCATCGGACAAGGTTCTCGATGTCCTTAGAAGAAATAATATGTTGGATTCATGCCTCTTTGTGGTTGATGAATTCCAATGTCTTATGGGTGATGCGACATTCAAGGGTAGTACAGATATGAATTTTCTCGCATCCCTTGACAATGAAGTGAAACGCATCTGTTACTTATCCGCTACCCCTATCCCTGACATCTATCTGAACTATATACCTCAATTCGCCAACATTCCTTACTATAAATTGGAATGGGATCCTGATGTGATTGTGGAGCCGACATTGAAGGAGAGGCAAATGAAGAACGGTGAAACTGCGGAAAAACTATGTGAAGAATTAATACAACGTTATAGGAATAATGGTTATTTTGAAAGGAAAATAGTGAATGGAAATATTGTCTATTCCCGTGAAGCCTGCATATTTCTCAATGAGGTTAAGTCAATCATAAGAATAATCAGACAAAACAATCTGAAGCCGGATGAGGTGACTATCCTGTGTTCTGAAAGCCAGTCCTCAAAGCTACCTAAAGGATTCACGATAGGCGGATTGGATACGGACAGGAACAATCCCAAAAACAAACCTTTCACTTTCTGCACGAAGTCATCTTTTGAAGGTGTGGATTTCTACTCGGACAATGCAAGTACCTATATCTTCATCAATGCAGGGAAGGAGTGGCAGACCCTTGACATCATGCTGGATATACCTCAGATTCTTGGCAGACAGAGGCTTGATACAAATCCATTCCGTCATGATGCTACGATATATTACAAGACCTACCCTACCACTGTGACGAAAGCAGAGTTTGAACAAAAGCAGAAGATGATGGAGCAGAATACATATAAGATTCTTGACACTTTCAACAATGCCCCGGAGGAAGCCAAGACTTTATTGGTGCAACTCTATAGAGACAAGGCATTGGAGAAAAAATTTATGGATGATTATGTTGACCTTATACGGGAGAACGGGCAAACGACGATAGGTTACAATCATCTGGTAATGGCGGCAATGTGGAACAGGTGGTACCAGAGAAGTTACTATTATGATAACTCCTGCCAACTGTTGACGAGCATTCAGTCTGCGGTTGGGATGTGGAAGAAACCGGATGAGGTGAAACAGTTTGAGCAGTGGTTCTACAATGCAGCTGACAAGGACAGGCTTGCAGGATATGCGAATTTCAGAAACCAATATCCGCAATATGATTCACTACTCTTACAAAATCCGTTCATTGATTTCAGATTTCACGAGTGGTATGGAACTCTTGGTTATGATGCCTTGTCAAGTTTTGGTTTTCGTGAGGTTGATGTTGAGGGTGCCTATAATGTTCTTTGTGTACAGGCTCCGATAAGGGATGCTTGCAGACAGGAGTTCGTTTCCGGCATGCTTTATTCCAAACAGGAAGTAAAGGCCAAGTTACAGAAGATATACGACAACTTGGGACTTTCAGGTAAAACAGCCAAGGCAACGGAACTGGCACAATACCTTCCTGTTCGTGAAAGGCAGAAATTGAATGAAGAAGGTAAACGGGTATTCTTTATCGAAATTCTGGAATAATAATGAGAAAGCAGTACACACCATTTTAGGGGGTACTGCTTATTTGTTTTGCTGTTTTGATGTGTACTGGCTACTATAGGCTGTGGCTTGCACATTTCTAATTAGGTAGGGAGGGGGACAAATTGAATATACACCTATTATTTTTTATTATATTGCTAATCAATAAATTACAATTTATCCTAATCAGTTATTCCAAGGTATTTGTCCCCCCCCTGATTCTAACAGAATGTACCGATTTCTGCCAGTGTATCTTATCCTATTTATGTCAAAGTGTTCTTACGGGCACGCTGTATTCTTTTTTTTATCATACTCTTCTTTATTCCGTAGGATGCCTCAATTTCTGCGTATGTACATTCTTTAGCTTGCACCATATTATATAAGACCATAATTTCATCAAGGCAATATTCGGATTTTCGCCTGGGAGTTTGCTTTACATCACAACTCTTTTGTTCTGTAGATGCTTCTCCTAAATCTTCTTTGCTTCCCTTACCTACGTAACGAAACTGATCTATTTCCGTCCCTGCATATTCTAGGATTGAAAGGGTCTCTTTATTTCCATGTTTCAATTTCATGTAACCAAGTACCCTTTTGTCAGATCCATGTTTACAATAGGTAAAGTACACAAAATTGTTTGTGAACAAAACATTCTTCTTGTCTCCCCTTACACTTGCCGGAGTCAGCGGTTTAGTTGGATTCCAGTCTGGTTTGACATGATATACCTTGAAAAGGGTTATCGGTTTCTCTACTTTTAAACTTTGACTACGTAAGTCATCCAGTTCCTCACAGAACTGTTTCATGGCTTTGACACCAGCCTTGTCTTCCAGTTTGGAATAATTGTCAACAAAAACGACCATTCCTGTACTGGTAATTATATCCTTCTTCTCCTTAATGATATCAATAATCTTCTTTGGCGTTATTTGGGAATCTGCATATATTTCAAGCATAGGCAGATTATTAATAACGGAGCCATAATATGTATTAATTTCCTCATAGCTCTGTTCCAAAGAAAATAGGAGAACCGATGTCGGTGGGATGTTATGCCACTCAGGAGCTAATTTTATGTCACATTTCCCTTTTGCTATAGCAATGGCAATTTGCATGACGAAAGTTGATTTTCCACTGTCAGTCGGTCCGACCAAACCTGTATCAAAACCTTCACGAACCCATGGAAATCCCAATGCTTTTCCTACGTTCTTGCCTACCGTACCATTTCTCATAGCTTCACGATAGCTCTCAATTTTATCAGTTCCGTCGCCGTCAACAAAGGTAGAAACGGCTTTTGCAGCATCTCTTTCCTTGCGCAATTCATTCCGCAGTTTCATTTTTTCAATATCTGCCTCTTTTTGCGCATTAATCACTTCTATTTTCTGATCTGTCTGCAAACGTTCTTCTTCTTTACGATGGGCATGGAGTTGCTCGATTTCTTGCTTTTTAAAGTTAGAAGCTGTTTCAATTTCCTCTATTTTATTTTTTGATGCGTTATTTTGCTCTTCAGTTTTACTGCTTCTTTTAATCCAGTTATAAACATAATAGGCTCCTCCAAAAATCCCTATAGCTAAAAGGGAATATCCAGCCGCTTTCTTGGGACCTAACTCTTTAATCTGCTCAATTGTTTTATTAATATTTACCATTTTAAAAAATAATTAATATTTTTCTTTTGTGGTCGTGATAGCAAGCTGTAAACTGACACTTTACCACCTCCTATTATTGAACAAAATGCCCAATATTAGAGACTACAGCTTCTGTCTCTTAGGAGGCAGCAAAGGTATGAGATGGAAATTATCTTTAAATGGCTAATGAAATATTTTTTTTAAATATCTGATTTATAAAATCATAACAATAAACACCACTCAAATTAAAGCTATTAAAGGCCATTGATGTTTGCTGGATACGGATATAATTATTCGGCATTTCCTCCCTCAATATTTTTTTTAAATTGGAGTAATCTATCTTTTATATCTTCATATTCTCGATCTTTTTGATCTGGATCTTTTTTAAATTCTTTATACCCGGATTCAGCTCCTATCTCTCCAAGCTCTTTTTGGGCTTCTTTAAAAGATGGAGTCACTCTCAATATTTTTAAATCATAGGCAGCGGCTATCATATACCCAACTTTTTTCCCTTTTCCGCCTTTTGCAATAGCTTTAAATTCTTCTATATATTTGTTCTGAATGTCATTATCGTTATCATAAAAACAATCTCTGAATGGGCGTGGCAGACGACCTCTTCGGGTAACTTTCCGAACATTATCATCCGGAATTTCATAGGGCTGTTCCTGTGAAGTTGTTTCAATTCTATATGGTTTGGGAGTGGTATCATCCAAATGTGTCTTTGTTTCCGAAGTCTCTTTTATTACTTTCGACTCCTCACCACGTGTTTCTTTTTTTACTTCCATAGATTCCAAAAGGATACTGGTCACAAAATAATCATCCGGCATGATTAGTCTCTCTCCAGTTTCCATCTCTGCTAATGTTAAGTTCTTCTGCACACGCTCTTCAAAACTTAAACCATCTTTTGAGTCCTCACTGTATTTTGCATATACAGAACAATCCCACCATAATGAACGAAAAGTTTGAATATACTTATAGTCTATATTATTTATAATCCATTTGTCATTTATTGTTCCCGATGCCGTTAGTTTGTCTAAGGCTATAATATAGCAAAGTGCTAAAGGGTAATCCATTCTATCAAGAACAGCTTCACGAGATATTTTTCCTGATTCTGTTATTACCTTAACGACATTGCCTTCTACACATAGTTCATCATATAAAATTTCAACCTGATAATCTTCAGTAAAAACCTTTCGATATAAGGAGAAATATGAGGGTAATATCAGGGAACCTAATTTGAAAAAGTGGAAATATTGGGAAATTTTGTTTTCATAAATATCCTTACTTACATATAATTCTTCATAATCTACAGATAAAAAATCCTCTCTTGATATTAAAGACTGCCATTCAAAATTATCTTGGTCAAAATTTCGGATATTTCCTTTATTGGAAGAATACTTGTTTAATAAGTATCTAAGTTCGTCTAACAATTTAAAATCTTCTTTTGGTATCATAGGATAATTCTGACTCTCTTCAATATCATACACACTACATAAGGTATCATTAATTAAAGATTTAATATCCTTTGTTTCAAGTAAAGGAATCTGAGACAGTAGTAAGGCAATTTCTATAAATAATTCCACGCTCAAATAGTCAGTTTGAATTCTTTCTTTCAGTACTGGTACAATCAAATGTAGTAATGGATGGTTCTGAAAAAAATCTAAAGTGCGAGGCGTAAAATCTTCGTCTATAAGGACTGATAAACCATCCTTGATTTCTTTTAAATCAGCATCTGTTATCCGTCGGATCTCTGTACGAATCTTTTTTTTGGGGCGGCAGGTTTGATTTAATGCAGACAAATCAATATGCCCTATAACCCATCCACCTTTAGGTAAATTGGATTTTTTATTTTCCATGATTGAAAATCTTAAAGTTAGTAACTACAAATATACATATTTTGATTATTTTCAAAAAACAGTATCTTTGCATTGTTGAATAATCAACATTATCAGAGATTTATAACATATTGACAAGTACTGAATCTCGCTAAATCGTCAAGGATATTCCGGTTCTGAAAGTCGTGCGTTTGAATTATCAAAGATCCTAAAAAGAAATCACAAACAACTCTACTAATAAACTATTTAACAACTTCTTTTTGCTAATACGAACAGAAATCACTACCTTTGTTATATCAATAAACGCTTTATGAAGCTGATAGAAAACAACATACAGACAATTATCACTTTGTGTAAGAAACACAAGGTAAACAAGTTGTTTGTGTTCGGTTCTATCCTTACCAATCGATTCAATGACGACAGCGATGTGGACTTGGTAGTCGATTTCAAAAAAGCAGAAGTGGAAGACTACTTTGATAACTACTTCGATTTTAAATATTCATTGGAAGATTTATTCGGAAGAGAGGTTGATTTATTAGAAGAGCAAACCATAAAGAATCCGTATTTGAAAAAAAATGTGGATGCAACAAAAGCATTGATATATGGATGATTTAACCAAAAAACATTTGTAAGACATACTGACAGCCATTGAAGATATACTTTGGAGTATGGTTATTAATCATTTACTAAAACTAAAAAATGAAGTCATTGCATTGCTAAATTCATAAGGTTTGTGACTTATTCACGACCATTTAATAATATAACAGTAACTAATAAACTGGAGAGTTCTTTAATATACTTGAATATCTAACTGTAACACAGCTATCTATAATAGATTAGTAAGTGGTTATGGGGATGCTGTGTCGCTGCTTCTTACGGTATGACAGACACTATGGGTCGTATGCAC
>ULWJ01007969.1_pt1 | contig 35183 bp, 41 predicted proteins | sample 1960221 | NCBI WGS metagenome assembly ULWJ01 (sample SAMEA4835809, study PRJEB28245) | human gut metagenome | biome: gut microbiome; material: fecal sample | place: Denmark | collected 2008 | reverse complement strand
TTTAAATTATTTTTAGCTTTGATATTATTTCAAAGATAATATAATGACAGACTTAAATATATTTATCCACAGGTTTTCCACAATATTATCCACAATTCTTAGTAAATATTATAGTAATTTGTCTGAATTATAGTAATACGCAGACAAAAAAATAAAGAATACAGACAAATCCATACATTTAATGTATAAATAAGCCTGTATTCTTATCTTTATGGTCTGTATCAGCTATAAATTTGTCTGAATTAAATAATATTTTATCTGAATCAACTCTTAATAATCCAGTATTTATGCGGATTTTCAGTTTTCTAAACTAAACTAATTTAATTTTAACTGTTGTAGTTATTATTATATATTTATATATATGTCTGATTAACCAAGAAATACCTAAAATATATGTGAGTGTGTAAGAAGATTATTTATCCTCTGTCATAGCCTTCTGGTATTCTTCATCCTCATTATAAACCTTTGTTAAACAGTATGTAATAAAAGATGTAGGTTTCATTTTAAATTTTATAGCTTCCTTACGAATTATTTCTCTAAAGGATTCATTTACCTGTATAGTCCTTTTGATGCATGAGTGCTGTGTCTTTCTAAACTGGGATGCAAGACTGTTATCTATCGGACTGTTTGCTGCTTTAATGATTGAATCCCTGAATACTTTTTTAATAGGTTCTGCTAACATTGCAGGTTTTATATTTAAGTACTCATCTATTTCAGGTGGAATTGATATTGTTAATGTTACCTGTTTATCATTTTTTTGCTGGATAAATTCATTTGTTTCCTTATCCGACTTTTCTTCAGTTTTATCAGGAGCTTTAACTTCTTTCTCCTTATGGTTACTTTCAGCTGTCGGTTTCTTTTCTTTAGCCTTTTGTTTTACAGGCTGTTTTACGGTATCTTTTTTAACCGGATTATTCTCAGAAGCATCAGAATCATTAGCCTGATTATTAATTTTTCCCTGAACAGGCTGTTGTTCTTCTGATAATTTATTTTCTGCGTCCTTTTCCTGCTCTGGTTCAGCCCTGTTAATGAAATCTGCAAATACTGTATCCTCTGTAGAGGTATTACCTCTTTCAGCAGCATTTTCTGCATTCTTTGCTTTTAATTTATCTCTTAAACTTGCCATGTCTTATTTCTTCCTTTTCTTTTCAATCTTATCCATTATCTTTATCATCTGCTCTGTTATTAACTGATAATCCATACTTACTGGCAGATTATGATACATTGCAGCCATAGATGTATGGAATGTTTTCACTTCACTTGCTTTTATGGATTTTCTTACTGTAAGAACAAATGGCTTTACCGGATTCTTCTTTGCTTCTGCTTTAAGATTTTCTATAGCAAGCTGATGAAGAACTGTTGCTTTCTCGGCTCTTGTAAGTATATACCCGATTATTATTGCATGACTGTCATGGTGTCTGCCGTTTACCAGTTTATTGATATCCCTTTCTGTTGTAACTAAGGAATCTAATGATGATTCATCTGCTTCTGTCGGGATAATCACATAATCTGCTGCAATATATGACATAGTAAGCAAGGTGTTTCTGCTTGGTCCGTTATCTATTAATATATAGTCGTAATCATCTTTTATATAACCAAAAATATCTGCCAGAGCAAAGACATCATCTGCTTCTATAAATTCTTTATCTGCTCTTGAAAGACTCTCTGAACCGGGGATGCAGTCAAATAGTTCCAGATGTTGTATTGCTTCTTTTATTTCGCATTCAGCTCGAAGTACATTATATATTGTTTTATTATCAAGAGATGCCCCTATATTCTTGCTTAATGAACACTGTTGGTCCAAATCTATAACCAGTACCTTGTTTCCTTTTAATTTAAGAATAGAAGCAACTTCTATTGTACTGGTTGTCTTAGCAACGCCGCCTTTCTGGGAGCATATACATATTATTCTTGCCATTTTTATGAATTTTCTCCTTAAAGTTCATAGTTTTCTTTGATTTTACAATATTTTGATAATGATATCAAGTGTTAGTTGGGAAAATATGATTAGTAGGCTTTAATTTATATATTACACTTATTGCATTTTAATGCTTTATCATTAATCTAATAATATAAATACAATTAATCTGATTTAAACTTAAAAGACCAATATAACTAATAAGACTATAAAAACTAAAAAGCCTAATAACATTCTATTTAATATAAAGATTAATCAGACTTATATAATTATATGTCAATAATATAATACTAAGACTACAATTCTATGTAATAATATATAGCATATAAAGACTATTAATCATAAAAAGCTAAATATTAATATAAAGACTATAAAGCTGATTTAGCATATAAACACTATAAAGATAAGTGTTGATATTAATACCGGGAAGAACTTAAAAATAAAAAAGACGGGAAAATACAGAAAAGTGCTAAAGTGTAATATATTTATTAAAATTATAAGTATCCTTACTATACTGAATTAGAAATATCATACATATATGCATAATGGAAATATAAGACTATATAGAACTAATAAGGCTATAAAGCTATATATACAAATAAGGCTGACTAAGACTATGATTATAAGTAGTGTAAGTATGATTGGTCTTTAAATAAAGCTGATAAAACAAAGAAAGAATTATATTAATATAAAGCTGATTTAGACTAGAAAGCAGATTAAGCCTAGTAATATGATTTAGACTAGAAAAGTATCATTTTGTCTATACGGGCTTTTTTTATTATAAAGGATAATTTATATATATACAACAGAAAAGGGCTATATGAGCCAAAAAACCACCTTAGAAGGGTATATAAAAACAAAAAAATAGCTACAAGACATCAATCTCATAGCCATCATTATTAATTATAAATTATTGTTATTATCATTATTACCAAAAGCATTATTATTATTTTCATCCGGATTATCATTTAAGTATCTATTCATGGAATCAGCTCTTTTAGAATTAGCCCTTTTAAACTGGTCTGATAAACTTATCGTATGTCGTCTTCCATATTTTGTGTTCTTGTAATAATAATCATCCTTTGAATCCTTAAAGACATCTGAAAAGAAATCTCCAAACAATATACTAAAACTGTTTCCTTTTTCATTCTTATATTTTTCAGGATACTTCTTTTTATTTACAGATGTCCAGATGATACATCCAAAAATAATAATCAATGATAATGCACCTATGATATGACTAATACTCATAATTTTCCTTTCCGTCTGAATATTAATTGTTCAGCCATGCACTTAATATTATTTTATTTGCAGGTTGTTTAAAATATCTTAATACCTTTCCCTCAATCTGTCTTACTCTTTCCTTAGACATATTGTACTCCTCACTTATAGTCTGTAGGGTAAACTTCGTTTCAGCCCCAAATCCAAATCTCATTTTAAATATCTTGGCATCCCTTTCAGTTATAATTCTTTTCCTTATACCTTTATAGAGCATTTCATCTACTTTATTTTCAAACAGCGATTCGTTAATTGACTGAATTGCTTTATCTTCAACGCAGAAATCATCCATTATGAAATCCTGTAGTTCTGAATCATCATTCTCTCCATTATCAACTATCATATTAAGGCTTAAAATATCTTTATGTATATCCGCATATGAATAATAATTAGCAAGCTCTTCAGAAGAAAATCCTGATACATTATCCAATATCTCTTTATTACTAGGATAACAATTATGCGCTGAATAATAATCACCAATGTATGTTGATATTTTAATCCATAACAATTTAAGATTTACCGGAATTCTGATTAAATCATCAGTTTGTGTTATATATCGGGAAATAGCCTGTTTAATCCAGTATGTTGCATATGTACTGAATCTGTTTCCTGTAGAATTATCAAATTTATCTATTGCTTTTAATAATCCTATATTCCCTTCTCCAATTAAATCTTCAAGTGAGAAACATGTACGGACTGCATTCTTGTAATATTTTGCAATAGATACTACCAACCTTTGATTATGCATTAATATATCATTGCGTAGTTTGATTTTTTCTTCAGCACAGTTAAGTGATTTATATTGATTAAATACTTCTGTTTCTTCAGCTTCAGTATAAAGATTACAAATATCTTCTTTTAAATAATCAAGAGAAGTATTATCGTCAAGTAATGTCATCATATGTGTATTTTCCTTTCCATGATTATTCCATTTCTAATTCATCTTCAATTTCCTTAGAAGAATCATATTCGTATGTAAGACACTTTAATTCTCCGCTTAAGCGTCCATCTCTTAATATCCGTTCAGCTTCATTTATACCAGTATTTTTATCAAGTATCTTTAAAACATCCTGATTATTAAGAGTCATAAGCTGTAATCCAATTTCAATTAAATTTATTTTCTCTAAAGGTGTTCCCTTTGGAATATTTATTCCTGCTAATTTTAATTTACGCATTTCTACTCTATTCATCTTTGCTGTCTCCTCATTAAATTACTATCTAATCTAATAGTGTGGAATTAATAACTTTTAAAAGCGTAAAAATGTATAAACAAAGGGTTATTTTCTTAATTTTGAGAAAATTCCTGCAAAATTATATACAACCTTACCTGTAATCTTTTCAGCCTTAACTGGACCTGTAGCTCTTGAATCAATACTATGATGCAGATTGTCTCCCAGTACAAAATATTCATCATCAGCTAAGTCATAACTCATTCCGCCTGCATAGCTTTCAGTATTCTCATCAATATGGATATAGCTGCTTTCAAATAACTCGCCGTCTATATAAATCTTATCATCATCATCTATAACAACTGACTGACCCGGTAACGCTATAACACGCTTGATAATATATGCCCCGTCTTCTGTCTGATAAGCAATAGCATCTCCTATTTTGATGTCTCCGGTTTTCAAAACCATAAGTAAATCATTTTCTTTATAGATAGGGTTCATGGATATACCCTTCATCTCAAGTGTTATAAAGAACCGCTTCATAACCACTAATACAATTATAAGTATCAGGGATACGATAAATGATGATATAATTAATGACCGTCTTCTGTTAAATTCCATAATCTCACTCCTATTAAAAAAATTAAAAACGGAAGAGAAGTAATAGTAATATTAATATCAGTATTACTTCTCCAATGCTTCTTTTATGCTAATCTGCTTATTGAAGGATGTCTTCTTCTATCAGGAAATACCATCGTATTTGCAGGCTTATATGTTCTTGGGTTGATATACCTTGGAACACGCCAGCCATTTCTTGATATCATATCCATCATGTCTGAAGCAGCTTTCATTGACCAGTTTTCAACATTCTTAAACCCATGCTTGGTTAAAAATACATACTGCTTATATGAACACTTATGCTTTGAGAAGTGTCTGATTGCCGCATTCATTAAAGCAGTTGCAAGTCCTTTAAAGCGGATAGTTGATATATCAAAACCATATTTCTTAAGAGCTTCTTTCTGTTTCTCTGTAGCTGGTTCACTTTCCCATCGTCTTAATGGTACATACTCATATGAATCCCTTCCTGTATAGAACTTGGTTACTGCATCTCTGAATATGATACTGTCAAGGTTGTTTGATTTATCAAAGCAGTATGTAATCTCCGGAGTATTAATGATATTCTTAAGCTCTCTTCCAAAGAAGAAATGTCTGTTCTTATCATTTTCTTTCTGCTTTGCAATTCTTTCTTTCTCTTTCTTTTCAGCTTCAGCTTTTCTCTTTGCTTCTTCCATCTGCTTAATAAGTGCAGCTCTTGCATCAGCCTTCTCTTCAAGTGAAAGTAAATCTTCTTCCTCTCCCTCATTTATGATGTCTTCTGCTAAATCAAGCTTTGATTCATCTACAAATAACTGGATAGGAGATAAGATATTATATCCGCCCTTTCCACTATGCCATAAGAAATCTAATACAAGCAGATTATTCTTATCTGTATCAGGAGACAGTCTTAATCCACGACCTATAATCTGTCTGTATAAACTCTCTGATTTAGTAGCCCTTAGATTGATAATGCAGTCTATGCTTGGTTCATCAAAACCTTCTGTCCATAACATTGCATTTGTTACTGCATTAAGTTCTCCTGTACTTAGCTTATTGGCAATATCCTTTCTTTCATCAGCACTGTTATTGGATGAAACACAGGATGCTTTAAAGCCTTCATCATTAAGCAAGCTTGCAAATTCTTCTCCGATTGCAATAGTTGGAGTAAAAATAAGAGTCTTTCTTCCGGATGCTTTATCTTTTAAATTCTGTGCAATATCTTTAAGATAAGGCTTAATAGCATTTCCTAAATCTCCTGACATAAAATCACCACAGCTTGTCCTTACTCTGGAAATATCAATCTTAATTGGGATTCGTCTGATTTTGATAGGAGATAAGTAGCCCTCATCTATCGCTGTCTTAATGTCATAGCTGTATGCTACAGTATCAAAGACTTCTGATATATTTCTTACATCTGAACGGTTAGGAGTTGCGGTTACTCCTAGCAACTTAGCCGTATTAAAATATTCAATTACTTTGGTGTAAGTATCTGTTGCAGCATGATGGCATTCATCTATGATAATTACATCAAAGTAGTCTTTAGGAAAACGGCTTAATCTGTTATCCCTGCTGATTGACTGTACACTGGCAACAACTACATTATCTGTTTCCGGGTTAGCCTTTGACTCAGCTTTCTCCAGCACTGACTCTACTCCGAATTTTAAAAATTTATCCTGTGTCTGCTCTAACAGCTCTCCTCTATGTGCAAGCATCAATATTCTCTTACCTGATTCATATAACTGTCTTGCAACTTCTGAAAATATAACGGTCTTTCCACAGCCTGTAGGAAGAACAATCATTGTGCTTTTATTAGTTTTCCATTCTTCAAATATCGCCTCAACAGCTTCCTGCTGATATGGTCTTAATTCCATGTCTTAATCTCCTTTATCTGTTAATACTCAAATGTCTTATCAAGCCTTACTATCTGGGCTATTGTTCCTTTAAATCCTTCAGGATAATCTTTAGTTCCTGTAAAAATATGTCTGTCTGTTATAGCTTCTACTACTGAACCGTCATACTTCTGAAATCTATGAGTATTGTCCGTGTCTTTATTATCCTTTATGTCTCCGATAATACATTCAAACTCATATCCGTTTTCAAATATTACGTTCACATAATCTCCGACTGATACATTAAATCCCAGCCCTAATGCGATGGCTATTCTGTCATCAATCATTCTTAATCCGGTTGAACTATCTGTCGTAGCCTTTGCTGAATTAAGCAGGTTATACTGTTTTGATGTCTTATCAGTTACAGCTCTGTAGTCCATATGTGTTATGTTGTAAGACTTACAGCCTGATACCCAGTTAGGTACTGTCATTGTCTCAATCACAGGAATAATTTCTTCCGGTTCATCTTCTGTATCTGCCGGTATAAGGTCCTGCGTTACGTCTGATGAATCAATAACTACATCCTCATCTACATAAATATCTGCAATTAATTCATCAGGTTCGTTTTCTGTATCTGTATCACTATAATTTGTCAATAAGGGCTGTTCTTCTCCTTCTGTCTGCTCTATAGCCCCGGCGTTGTATTTTGACTGACTGTTTTCAATAGTTGCTGTTGAATTGTTATCAGCATATGCTTTGGATAATATGAGTGGCTTTGAACAGACCAGAAACAAACTCATAATTAATATACCGCTTGAACAATTAAACAAGGTTTTAGTTAAATGTCTTTTTATGAATTCAGACTTGTAAATATCTTCATGTACCCATAAGCCTGAACTGCTATTTTGATATCTCATATTTAAGTAGTGTGGGATTTCTTTCATTTATCGGGTTTTTTAAGGATTGATTTTGAATAAAATTATAAATATTTTAAAAGAATAAAACGGTGTAATAGAAAAAATGGTGTAATCTTATAATACTTATAAGACTATGTTTATACTGAATAAGAAATAGTATATCTTATAATACTTATAAGACTATGTTTTGTATTCAGTAATAAACATAGTCTTATGTTACTTCTAAAATTCCCTATAAAGGATATAGTTAGTCCTTATTAAGTAATAGTATGTCTTATAAGATTTATAAGGCTATGTTTTATATTCAGTAATAAACATAGTCTTATTTAACATTTAAAATTCCCTATAAGAGATATAGTTATATCTTTAACAGTAATAGTATGTCTTATAATACTTATAAGACTATGTTTATTATTAAATAACAACATAGTTTTATAAGACTTATAAAGACTAGATATTATTTTTCAGATATAGTTATATCCCCCGTAGGGGATAAAGAACTTAAAAGTATAATAAGACTATGTTTTATTGTTAAAGATATATACAATTCTTATTCAGTAATAAACATAGCTTTATAATACTTTTAAAGACTAGATATTATTGTTAAAGATATATCTGGTCCTTATTCAGTAAAAGTATGTCTTATAAGACTTTTAAGGATATGTTTATTGTAAAAATAATAGCATTATCGGTAAGAGTAATAGTATTGTCAGATATGATGATATTATTATCCCTGTAATACAACAGATGTCTGATTTTATTAATAATAAATACCAGTCTGTACACATAATAGGTTTTATCAATAAACAACTACAAAGCTAAACAAAACATATATCTTTACAAGCGTTTAATAAATCTTTTCAAAAATATCCTCCCTCCTTTATACTCAATATATTATAAAAAATATTAATATTTTATTAGGCAATTACAGATATTTATTCAGATAAAAGATATCAGCCCCACACTATTAAATTAAGACCTGATAAAAGGTCAGACAGATTTAAGCATTTTAGAATGCAGGAATGAAAAAGGAGAAAGCGATATGAGTAGAAAGTATCAGAGTAACAAGAGTGGATTAGTAATTGCAACAGGAGAGATTAAGTCTATTTCAGAGGATAAGCTTAAGGCAGAAATTGAAGTAAGAACATGGAACATTAAGGATAAGCAGTATGTAAATGAGTTAGTTCCTGTAAAGACACAGTATGAGATTGAAGAGAAGGTTGGAGATATTGTCACAGTACAGGGCTGGAACTTAAGAGGAGAGGTATTAGCTGATGTATTCACAAAGGATTCCGTTTATGCAGAAGTACCACCAACAGCAGGAGTAAAGGCAAAGGCAGTTGTAGCAGGAGAGGTCTTATTTGCAGGAAAGTATGATGAAATTGATAAGACAACAGGAGAGCCTAGACTTAACAAGGCAGGACAGCCTAGAAAGCCACATTTTGACATTGGTATCTTAGTAGGTAAGGGAGCTGAAGGAGTAACACATATTATCAGCATTTATAATTTCCCTGAAAGAACAAAGGAAGACGGAACAGTTATTCCTGCACAGTTAAACATTGAGAGATATGAAAAGCTGTTTTCAAAGTTTGACAGAAAGGAAAATCCTATTTATGCAGCTGTAATTACACAGCCGGGAAACAGCTGGGTAAGAGAGACACCTAGTAAGCAGGACCCAAGCAGAATCTTCCAGAACCATATGTGCAGTCATCTTGGAGCAGATTCAGTTGATGTAACATACTTAAATGACAGAGTAAAGTCAAAGGATGCTGAAGGTTCTAAGGAAGTTGTAAAAGAAGAACAGCCGGAAGCAAAAGCTCCAACAGAAGCACCTGTTCCTGTAAAGGAAGAAGCCCCTGTAACAGAAGAGGTTAAGGAGACAAAACCAAAGGAAGAGGCAGTAGCAGAGAATTCAGGATTTGATGCAGGAGATTTTGCATTAGATGATTTCGATACAGATTTCACAATGGAATAAAAACAATGCGGAATTAGGAATGCGGTATCTACCTAAAGGCAGATTCAGCATTCCGCATTCTGCCTTCTGAATTAAATAAACCCCCTTTTTTTAAAATTGATAAACTAGCAATTCAGCATTTTGAATTCATCATTCAAAATTAATTAAGGGGTGTTTTAGGAAAGAGAAAAAAAAGATGAAAACATCTCAGTTAAATTCAGCAAACATATTATTTAATAATGGGGATAATCTCAATTCAAGGCTTTCGCAAAAAGGAATAAGGGCGGTAGTCCAGAAGCAGATATTAAAACGACTGATAAAGGGTGAAGATATTCCAGATATAAAGAGTGAAGTAAGAAGCCTTTTAAAAGACAATGGTGCTAAGTTTGATACATACATACAGGAAGATGAAGAAGTAAAAGAGTTCACAGAGAAGATTGAGCTTTATAACCAGTATTTTCAGGATACATACTCAGGCTTAAGAGATGACAGCCTTATAGTCTTTGGAGATGATATAGATAAAGACGATACAGTTGAGATTAAAGGTAGAAAGGTATTACCTGATTTTGATTACATGTATGAAACAGAAGACGGACAGGTTGATATTGTAAAGATAAAGACATCCCAGTTTAAGAATCCTTTAACGACACCAGCCGAAAAGTCAGAAATGTATGGCTTATCAACATGGGCTAATAATAAATATCCTGATAAGACAGTAAATATCAGATATGAATTCTTAACAAAGCCTAATGAAAGGCGTACAGATAAGACTTATGAGGATTATGCTCCGATATGTTCATTTGAAATTACAGATGACCTTTACAACGCATTGGAAAGTGATTTTGAAGAGATAATTGAAAACGGATGTGCAGGAGAAGGTTGTAGTACATGTGCCAGAAACCAGCTTTGTAACTATGAAGAACCGCCTATAGATTTAGGATTTGAAAAGACAATAAAGCCATTATCTGATATAAACCTTACACAGACACAGAGAGAAGCCGCTGATTTTGAAAGAGGTATAGCAAGGGTTATAGCAGGAGCAGGAGCAGGTAAGACATTACTCGTTGCAATGCGTGTAGTAGAGCTTATCAAAAAGGGATATGACCCAAGTAAGATAGCAATGCTTACATATACTACAACCGGCGCTAAAGAGATGACAGAGAGAGTTATCAGATATTTAGCAGGACAGGAAGGAATACTCACAGACCCCGGACTTATAAAGAGTGGTACGATTAATTCATTCGGACAGGATATAATTAATGACCATTATGAAGAGTTAGGGTATACGGAAGCTCCAAGGGTAGTACCTGATGAAGTAAGATATGGAATTATAAATGATGTCCTTAACTCCTATGCAAAGATACCGGAATGGAAATACAGACCATTAGGACAGTATGAAAATGCAAGATGGGCTAATCAGTATTGTGCATTAAATAAAGCAAAGAATGTATTTGCTGATATCAAGAAGAACAATTGGACAGTAAGGGAGAATGGACTTACCGGAACATACTCGCCACAGTCAATATCAATGATATTTCTTATGTACAACCAGTATCAGCTTGAGATGAAGCAGAAGAATTTCATTGAATTTGATGACCAGTTAGACTTGGTATTACAGCTTACAGAGACACATCCGGGATTATTTGATGAATACGGATATGAACATATAATTATGGACGAATATCAGGACAGTAACTTAAAGCAGCTTAATATAGCAAAGGCAATGATAGATGCCAATTCCTTTAAGTCATTCATGGGGGTAGGAGATGACAGCCAGAGTATATTCAGCTTTCAGGATGCAACTCCTGAATTTATTGTAAACTTTGAAAGATACTTTGGAGAGTTTAAGGATTTCCAGCTTATAGAGAATCACCGTAGCAGTCGAAATGTTGTTACTAATGCAAATAAGATAAATGCACTGGTAGATGACCGTGTAGAGAAAGACCTTGTTGCTACAAAGAATGATGGAGAGCCTGTAGATGTACAGGGCTTTTATACAAAAGAAGCTGAATATAAGTTTATGGCAAATGATATAGCCAAGCGTATTGAAGCAGGAGCAGACCCAAGCTCAATATGTATAATGGCAAGTACAGGAGATGAATTAAGAAGTATAGCATCAGCACTTACTAAGGCAAATATTTCATCTGTGCTTATGAATCCTATTCCGTTCAGAAAGAATGCAAGGGTAATAGCATTATGTGATTACTATGACAGCTTTGTAAACCATACTCCTAAAGGAATGATTGAGTATGAGAATGTATTAAAGCACGGAGAATTAAAATCTGCAACAAAAGAAGAGCTTGATGATATTGTAGCAGACAGAAAAGCAGAGATTATGAGTGTTCCTAAGACTATTGATAAGTTCATTGAGCTTGCAAATAAACTTGATGAAAATAAGACAGATGTATGTTTTCAGGATTTCCTTGACAGAATATCTTACTGTAAGGATATGGATGAGCTTGCAGAGTATTTTTCCAACTTTGAATTATACGGATATGACAGTACATGTGGTAAGACAAAGGAAGGACATTATGCAGGTGTAAATCTTATAACCATACATAGTGCTAAAGGTCTTGAGTGGGATACAACATATCTTTCACTTACAAACTTTGACCGTAAGCAGTACCATAAAGACCCTAGTGGAAGATATTCAAAAGAAATCAATGAGAAACGCAGATTATGGTTTGTAGGAGCTACAAGAGCAAAAGAGAAGCTTATATGTACAGGGCAGTATGTAATACCTAATCTTACAAATAAGGACGGCATTATAACTAATGACTTCTTAAAGAAAGCATATGACCTTACAGGAAAGGCATATGACTATAACACTATTGAATATCTTGTTGCCAGAAATGATGAGAACGAAAAGAAAATAAAACAGAATGAAGCAGCTGTAAAAAGTGACAAAGAAGATAAATCAATAGAGATAGAGAGGTAAAGAGATGATTATTTTAAATCAGGATAAATTACCATTAAATTTTCATTCAGAGGATAATCTGGTATTTGATATCAACACAAACTATAAACTGGAGAAGATACTTGAAGATTTACGAAGTGGAAAGGCTGTAGATGAAATAGGCGGAATAACCGCCTGTTTTATCCCTGCTAATAAGACTTTCCCAGATGATATAACAATAGATGATGCTTTTATAAAAGATGCTTATAAGTACTGGCAGATAAGAAAAGAAAACTCTTTTATTCCGGATTACAATGTTGTGCATGATTCTGATTATGAAGGAGATGTCAATGGAAGGGGAGATATCTTCCATGATGAAGATTTTCCACCTAACAGCAATATTCCGTTTATGGATAAACAGTCTAAGGACCTTAATGATGCCTACCAGAAGTATTTATTTAATGTTGACAGTACGACAAAGGTATATCCATTCCCAATAGATACTAAAGCCAAGACTGATGCCTTAAAGTATCAGATTGCAGCAACTATAGGAATTATTCCCCAGCTTTTAGACATGTATCCGGATGCTGATGTATCACAGTTAAAGAAGATATCTGAAACAGCAAGACTTGCCATAGAGGAAGGCATAGCATCATATTATTCAGATAATTTTAATGAACTTGTACCTGATAAAGATACCATTGATATATTAATGGGGCTTAATACATCTGAAAGACAGCTTCTTACATGTGAATTAAATCCTGTTAAGGCAACAGATATAGCGGTATCCATAAAGCGTACTGATAAGAATATTATAATTACAAGAGATATGCTTGAGGCTATGTTTTATAAAAACTGCCTTATGAATGGACATATCAGTGAAGAAGATATACATAAACTTATAAACATTACTCCTAATAAGGATATATCAGTAACAAATATAACACAGGCTGAACAGAAGGCTACAGAGTTATTTACAGAATCAAAGGAATATGGACACAGAGTACCAAGGGTAATTAAGGATTACACAGTAGCACAATTTAATAAAGACTCAGGGATGAATGGAAACCGTATCTATAATGAATTTAATTTAAAGAGTTTAATGAAGGTTGCCAAGACAAAATCAGAGAGTTTGTATGCACTTAGTAATGAGCTTAATTTCAATGAGATAAAAGAGAGCCATATAAATATAATTGGTTCATATTATCCAAAGGAACTTGTTTCATATCTTAAAACTAATGGATTTATCGAATATTATAATGCTCATAAGGATATATCTGATAATGACTTAAAGGAATTACTGGAGCAGTACAGGAATGTCTATAAGTATGCAATGGAGATAAAGAAGAGCATAGATGACGGATTGCAGCATTATGCGTCAAGGTCAGATTATGATATGTCTTTAGTAAAATTTGATAAGAGTAAGTCTCCTGTAGAACAGATTAATGAATTAAGGGAATTTAAAGCCCGTTCAGACTGTAAAAATATGGAGCATAAGTACAATTATAAGTTTTCAGACAATGACCTTGCTATAAAGGGAAGAGAAATAGAAGTTATAGACAGAAATTTCCATATGTATATGCTTCCGGCAGATGATTACCGCAACTTTACTATCGGATATGATACCAACTGTTGCCAGCATTATAATGGAGCAGGAGAGACATGTGTATATAAACTTACATCAGACCCATATGCAGGAGCAGTTATAATTGAAAAGGGTGGAAAAGTAATTGCACAGGGCTTTGTATGGACAGATGAAGATAAAGATACAATCGTATTTGATAATGTGGAGTTTAATAATGATAGGGATGTATACCTGTTTAATAATATCTTTGCAGCGTGGGCTAAAGAATGTCCTTATGGTAATGTTCATGTAGGAACAAGTTATAATGAAGGTATGCAGGGATGGGGAGCTTCAGTACCATCTACAAAGTTAGCAGATATGCCACAGACATTATCTTCACGATGGATATATTCAGATTACACAGACCATACTAATGCAAGAACAATAAAGAAGAACGGAAGAGTAGTATTACCACCGGCTATTAATTACAGAGTTGAAAAACATGAGGTTGTTCCTTCTAAGTTTGATATAATTAATAATCTTCATTTAGGATATCTGTTATCTTTAGGATTTACTGTTGATAAGGTTATTGAAATTGGCGATAAGATTGAGCATAACACATTAACAGATGAAGAGATTAAAAATATCATAAGTAATACAAGTAATCATAAGGCATTACTGGAAAAGCTGGATACCTTATCTGATGAGTTACAGCTATGGTTTTATGATAAATACCCGTTAGAGCTTGAACTTATAAAGAACCCATGTGAAGCTATAGCAGTAAAACAGATTGAAGCAGACCCAAATCTGATAAAGAACATTGAAAACCCTACTAAGGATATGCAGATAGCTGTAGTTAAAACAGACGGATTACTTATACAGATGATTGATAATCCATGTGAGGAAGCTGCAATTGAAGCTGTAAAACAGAACGGATATGCATTGTCTTTAATACCGCCTGAAATACAGACAGATGAAGTTGCTAAAACAGCTATTGAGAATGCTCCAAGAATTGTACTCACACTTAAAACTCTTACAGACCCGGTTATAAAGGCTGCTATTGAGAAAGAACCACAGATTATAGGCTTAATAGAAGCTAAAACGCCTATTAGTGATGAAATTAAGATGATAGCTATTGAAAAGGATGCAAGTACAATACTTCATATGAAGAAATCCGCCCTTACTGAACCGGTAGTAAGAAAAGCTATTGAAAAGAACGGCTTACTTATCAGAAACTTTCAGAGAGAGTTCCCTTCTTTAAGAAGTTTTGCAATTGAGCAGAATCCAAACGCAATAGGAAGTTTAATAAAACCTACTAAGGAAGAGATAATATTAGCGTTATCGCTTAATCCAAAGGTAGAAAGTAAGATTAAAGACAAGGAACTGGTTGCTGAAGCATTAAACGATTTAGAAGCTATGGATAATTCAAGAGATTGTGATGAGTATGAGTTATAATATTTAACAGCTTAATATAGGCAATATAAAAAGGAGATACCTAGTATTAACCGGATATCTCCTTATTTTTATGTCTTCACATTATAAGCAACCTTTAAGGTTTTCATACTTATCATTCCGTCAACTAATATAAATAATCTAAGCCCCCTTTATAAAATCATCCCATTATAGAAAGCATATCTTACTTGTTCACATTTCATTCCAAAGAATCTGTTAATACCTATGAAGAATACCTTATCTTCTATATTGAACTTATGCTTTGTAACAGAGGTTACTGTATATTCCATTCCATATTTATCAGTTACAGTAAGTATATTGTCTTTGATATCTGTTATTGTTCCTTCTCTAAGGGAAGGTTTATTTTTATATATTTTCTTTATGGTTGCTTTTGTTGATAAATTAGACATAAGTAAATCTGTTACTGCCAGTAATATTATAAATACTGATATTATTCCTGTTATTTTATAATGGCAAAATATACTTGTTATTATTCCGGTAATTCCTATGATTAATAAAACACCTGATAATATATTTGTCTTTCTAATCTGTTTCTTTTCATAATTAGCAATCTGTCTGTATAAATCTTCCATTCTTGCATTTTTCCTTTCTGTTAAAAATATTACTACTTAAATAGTGTGAAGTTTCTTTCATTTATCAGAAGAAAATAGAGATATTTTTCAATTTAAGACAATTTATAACCACACTATTTATATAAAGATAATTCCTATATAGGGAAAATTAAAAAGGAGATATTATATGAGTAATTTAGTGGATTTAAAAGGTTATCAGGTTGATGTTGATGAAAAAAGTGTATTTCTTACAGACAGGGGATTTATATTTGATAATGATACACTTAGCAATGTACATAACCTTTATGAGCAGTTACAAATGACTAATAAGATTATGAATAAGAATGACAGCCTTAGCAGTACTGAAGCATGGAATTTAGCAGGGGAAGTAAAGACTAAGATGAATGAAGCCATTGATAATTTCATTAAGGAAACAGACCTTGAGAACACAACTATTACTGAAGTTGTAGAGGATTATCTTGATAAGTCTGAGATAGATTTAGACTAAGGGAGCTTTTATGGATATTGATAACTATATAAGAAATTTAAGTACTGAAGAACTGCTTGATGTCTTAACCTTTGACCAGAAAGAAGCAATTTATGATGCTGTTAATTATGAGCTTAAAAAGGAAGATGTATTAAGCCTATTAGAAGACAGAGATGATATACCTAATGTATTAAAAGATGTTATAGCCTGTGATGTAGCTGAAATGTGGAAAAATGGAGATTATGACTGTAATTTATCTTACTGGGATAATATGGATAAATTTATAAATAGATGCTGCCAGAAATTCCCCATTAATTTCAAAGAAGATAAAGAGATTTATAAGAATTTTTATTTTACATTTGACTCTGACTCACCTTATCCATATGGACTAAATGATTATGTGATAGTAATAGCAAAAAACGAATATGACGCACAGATGGCTTTTAAAGCAATATATTTTAATAGACCGGATTCAGATAGCCTTAACTATGCGTTTGGTTATACTGAAAAGGAATGGAAGACTGTATATTGTGGAGACAGCCTACCTGTTGAAACTATTATTGCTACAGATGAATTAGTAGCAATAGGCAGGGAAGATACTATAACTGCTGATAATGAACATGATAACGACTATGAATATTGATAATATATAATCATTAAATTAAGCTGTTTATTTTAAATAAGCAGCTTTTTTTCGTGATTTTAAGTAGTAATTTTACACTACTTATATGTAAGGAAGTTAAATATTATTAATAGGTGGAGGAAAAATTATGAAAATAAACGAATTATCCGGTTTATATGTAGTGAAGAACGAAAATGAAAATTTTACAATTTTAGTTACTGCATTAGATTATCAGGAAGCAATAGAAATTGCAAAAGGATATTTTATTGATTCAGGTATGAATTATGAAGAATTATCAGTTCGTAATTTTTCTGATATCAATACACAGTTTGATTGCGACTATATCATAACACAAGGACAGTAGACTTAAAGTGAATATCAAAGGCAAAGGTGATTATATGACAAGAGATATATCAAGTAAAGCAAAACCATGCCCGATGTGTGGCTCAAAAAGGATTTATATGGACGAACCGAATTATGATTTGATGTTTTCTGTAAAGATACAATGTGCTGATTGTGGGCTAAGTGGATATAAGAATTTTACTAATAAAGCTAAAAATCCGATAGAAAAAACTATTGATTATTGGAATACAAGAGCTTATGAAAAGTAAATAAATGCGTGTTTCTTTGTAGGAGGTGTCGATTTGAAAAGGCAGAATGTTAATAGAAAAAATAATATGATGGAAACAAGAATCAATGGAATTAACGAATTTGCAAAGGAAACAGCAAGTAATCTTCTTAAAAAATATCCAGATATTGATTTTTATGATTTGATGTTTCAATTTGAAATGCAATTCAGACATGAATACTCGAAGGCTATGTTAAAAGAAACATTAGACTAATTCGTGTTCATTAGAAATTGGAGGCAAGAGAAATGAATAGAATTGATGAAATAATTTATAAAGAGCCACAGAAGGCAGCTTATGAAGAACAGTGCGAGCAGGAGTTTATTCATCAGGAACAGTCAAACGAAGATTATTTTGAGGGCTTAAATGATTATTTGGATGGAACAATGAGCATTTGAACTTCGCATTTCACGAAGAAAGGAAATAATATGTTAGGATATAAAATCTATTTCAATGGAAGCAAATTTGTAGCAGATAATACTGCAACAGAAGTGCAGACTGTGCCTTGTGATTCAACTGTTTCATGGATGGCTAATAAGATATATGCAGATAATGCCGTAGAAAAGCATAATGCAAATGATATAAAGGACGTAAAAAAATGTAAGGAATGTGGAGAATACTTCTGGCAAACAGATGATGAAAGACAGTGGTTTACTGATAGGAATATGAAAGCACCTTGCAGATGTTATTCTTGCAGAAAAAAGAAGCACTAAAATTCGCATTTACTAGAAAAATGGAGGAATAAAAAATGAACAAATCAAACATTAGAGTATTCGGAGAAATAAGTATTGCACATGTGGAAAAGAGAGGTTTATTTTCATATGCGGTTGTAAGGGATTTTGATAAAAAGGTACTTGCCAAATCTTTTTCATTTAGAAAATACAGATACGATACTATTCGTACAATGTATACCGGAGAATATTACGCAACAGGTGATTACATATTGGTTGCTGACACTGTAAATGGAAGCAAAGAAATTTATAGATGGCATAGAAGCTAAGATTTCTTGATAAGATTGGGGGTAAAAATCAATGGAAAACACAAAGAATTATGAATCATTCTTTGCAATGTATAAGTCAAAAGATATTGTTTATCCAAGTGCAGTAGCAAGATATTTTGGAATAAACATAAAAGCTGCTTATGAAGTTTGTGAAAATAGACTTAATAAGGATTTAAGAAAGTTATATATGATTAAATGTCCTGTATGTAATCGTACATTACCGGATAGGTTTTATTCTATTGTTGATATAGATAGAGAAAATGAATACGGATGTAATAGCTGTGATACAGTTTTTAAAATTAATCTAAATGAAGATGTAAATGTTTATTATGAAAAAATATAAGGAGATTTATTATGACTTCAAAAGAAATATGTGCTTATCTTGCATCTACAGGCTTATATAAAGAAAAAGGAATAGCTCTTTCATGCGTGAAAGATATGATTGATTTAGATAAAACGATACCTATAAGTGACTTAGTTGAAAGATTTGTTAAAGTTGATAAGTTTTATAAAGGTAAACCGTGGGATATCAGAAATATATTAACTAATATCAGCTTGATTAAACCGGTAGAAGATAGAAAAGAAAAATGGGAAGCTAAAGACAATGAACAGATTATTGAAAAAATTAAAAAAATGCCGAATTTAGGAGATACGGTATATGGTATATTCAGACTGAAAATTATACCTTTAACAATTACTGGTATTACATTTAATGAATTTGGTATTACATTATCTGCTAAAAATGAAGAAGAATTTGGATACAGCACAATAAATTTACTAGCAGATAATACCGGTACAGAATGGTATAAGACTTATGAAGAAGCAGAAAAGAGTGTTAAAGAAATTTTAGCAAGCCGTTTATTAAACAAAAATGATAATGATTTAGAACGCTAGAAGGAGATAGATTATGAAAAGATTAACAGGAAGAGATGCATATGGAGACATTGTAGCAGATGAAGAGATGCTGATACTAGCATCAAGAGATACTACATATGATGACTTACATAGTATTATAAATCATCTGGCAGAAAAGTTATGTGAATATGAGGATTTAGAAGAATCAGGTAATTTGTTAAGGTCGCCTTGCAGATTAGGAGATACTGTATATATTTTAAACCAAAAAAGGATTATACCTTTAAAAATTTGTGAAATTTACTTTGACAGTCATGGAATTGAAATGGCTGCTAAAAACAGAGAAGAACTTGGATATAGAACAATAAATTTATCAGAAGATGGTATTGGTGTGGAATGGTATAAAACTGAAGAAGAAGCAAAAGCAGCAATGGACAAATTAAAAGGTAAAGATAATAAGGATATAGAAAGAGATATAGAAAGGGATTAATAAGTTTTTAAGATGTATTGTGTAAAATCATATATGTCACGAAAGAAGAAAAATAGGGTATGTAAAAACTGTAAATACCATGAGAAAGTGTTTTGGAATAAGCATTTACAGTGGAGATGTACTTATTAAATAAAATAGGAGAATCAATTATGAAAGTTCCATATATAAAAGCTATAGATAAAGATACAGGTAAAGAAGTTCAAGGATTTTACTTTGAGTATCCTGAAACCTCTTATTGCTTTACAGAAGATTATGAAAAGTCTCCGGTTGAAATGATACCATGTGTGGTTTTTTACACAATGACAGACTGGGGATTGCCTAATAGGCCTATGTTATGCCAGAACATTGATAAAGACAGTATTAAACTTATTAGATATGTTGATATTTGATGAAAGTAATTATATTACAAAAGGCTTAAGCGTTTAATTTATGAGAAGTAAAAAATATGATTACAAGAGAAATGATTGAAAATAGATTTAAAACAGGTAAAAAAGGATATAGAAAGGACTTAAGTGTTAAGAAAGGAAAAAACTATGGCAAAAGAAAATGATATTAAGGCTGTAAAAGGTAGAACAGAAGAAGGAAATAATGCTGAAATCTATGTAAGCAGGGATAAATCCCAGAATAGAATCACAGTAGATACATTAGACGATAAGGTATATCTGACGGTAAAAGAAGCTAAAGAGTTAATTAAAGTATTGCAGGATAGTATTAAAGGATAGAAAAATATTGGAAAATATGATAACAGTCATACACTATTATAATATAAGGCTAATATTATAAAGAAATTGAAAAATAAGGCTTAAGCTGCGCATACTTAAGCCCATTGTCGGAATGGCTTACTTATCTGATTTAAGCAAGCCTTCACTGATGTTGCTCATTATCTTATTGTATTTCAGGTTACTGAAATTAACAATAAGACACATCAATGATTGTGAAGTTAATTGTATGCATACATATTTCTTACCAACACAAAATATGTATGTAGTACTTATTTAAAATATCATAACTAAAAGTATATGTAAATAAATTTCAAAAAATAAAGGAGAAAATTATTATGAATAGAAACGGGATTAGCAGCTTAGGAGACAATGGAATATGTATACCATTAAGCACTTCATCATATGATTTTTCAGAATCTGAAAGATATAATGAACAATATAATGAAAAACAGGAAGAACAATCTACGGATGATGCAAGTAATGCATATACATACAGGGCAAAGGAAATAAATTGGAGAACCAGTGCTAAAGATGAAGAAAAGCAGTATGTAACAGGTAATATTGTTACTGTAAACAACAGATATTTTATTGTTAATCCGGAAATAGTAACTGATTACGGACTTACAGGGTTATCTTTTGATAGTGGTTTTACAGAGATTGATAAAGATACAATCGAACCGGTAATTAACCCTGTTGTTGATAAGAAGAAAGAAGTATTAATAAAGGTTTGCTCAGAGCTTATTGACCTTACGGATTCTACAACTGATGAAGAACTTGCAGCTCTTTGTGATGCATGTGGTTATGATTATGATACGTTAAGAGAATGGGATAAGGAGTGCAAAGTATACATATCCGGTAATATAGAATATAGTAATTTTACCAGAGCATTAGCTGAAAGTAACTATGATAATAATGCACTGACTGATTATGCTAAAAAGTATAAAGAATTCTTCGCAGGAAAAGATAATATATCTGAAGAAATAGATGAGATAGACAGATAATTAAAAAAATAATGAATTAACAGGTATGGTTTTTACTGTACCTGTTATTTTTTTGCCCTTTATTAAGAAAAAGATGAAAAAGAAGCCGCTTTAATATAGTATTTCCACACTATTTAAGTATAAGGGATTTAATAAAGGAGAAAGAAATATGAAGAAACAATCAGTAATTCTTGGCATAATAACGGTTTTAATGGTGTTAATTTTACAGATTAAACCTGATGTAACTGCTTATGCTTATACGAAATCAGACTATAACTATAAGGACGGAAGATATTATGTAGATAATCTTGAGAAGCATACACATGACAATACAATCACTTTGTATATGCTCTTTCCAAAGTCATCTTTCTTAGAAGGGGATATCTACTATGACTTCCTATGTTTTTCAGATAACTTTCCTGATGGAAGCTATTATAAGGATTTAGGATATGAAACCCTAAGATATCATGCAAAACTGGATACAGCTAAGACTGTAGCAGAAGATGTAGGAGAAGGAGTCGTAGTATCATTCGGTTTCAATGTAGAAAATGGTACATATGTATTTAGTACAAATGATTATTCATATGGAATATGTACACTGACAAAGGATTATAAGAATCCGTTAATTCATAAGAGAAATTTCAATGATGAAACAACCGTATGGCAGGAGAAGGTAACACTTAATAGTGAACACCTTGATTTATATGCAATCATGGGTGGGGAAGAATTCATTGTAAACAATATGGATGCCATGTCTAATTATGCAAAGGGATTAAGACAGTCTGAGTTATCCGGCAGTCAGAAAGAAAACAATATGAGAGATGCTTTATCAGGTATGGTCAGTTCAGATACGGATAAGAATGAATTAAACGATATTGTTAATGAGCTTATGAAAGATGACAGTACCGGTACAGATAAGAATAATATGTCATCTGATGATAAGGACAATTCATATATAAATAAGAATTTGGATGTAAATAATTCAGCTACGAATAGTGATGGAGTAAGTATTACTACTAATAAAGGTAATACCGGTAATGATGAATCTAATAATACAGAAGATAAAAAGACAGATATAAAAACCTATATTACTGCCGTAATAGGAATATTGGTACTTGTTATCTTATTTATCATCGCAAAAAAGAAAAAACATTAAATAGGGGGATTTTATGAGAAATTATAAGAAGGAAATTTATGACAGATTAGGGATTGATAATAATACAATACCAAGCTGGAAGACAAATGATTATTCAGCCGATTTAAAGGTATCCCTTAAAATTCAGGAATACGCTATGAAAGCAGACAGTATTATCATTATAGGGGATTATGATGTAGATGGTATATGTGCTTCACATATCTTAAAGAGAAGCATGGAAGAGATTACTCCTGATAAGGATATTACTATTCTTCTTCCAACAAGACCGGAAGGATATGGAATAAACAGAAGAATGGTAGATTTTTGTAAGCAGGAAGCTGCTGATAAAACACCTTTGGTTATTACCTGTGATACAGGTATTGCTGCAAAGGAATACTTGGAAGAGATTAAATCAGCAGGATGTAATGTAATATTAACAGACCACCATGAATTAAAAGACAGAGACAAACTTCCCTGCGTAGATTTAATCATAGACCCGGAAGTATCATTTATTGATAACCCATTATCCGGTACAAACTGGTGTGGAGCAGGTGTTGCTTTTAAGCTTATGGAGAATATTGTATCTTTGCAGACAAGAAATTATTGTCTGGCGTTTGCAGGCATTGCAACAGTGGCAGATATGATTACTTTAAGGGAAGGAAGCTGGCAGTTAGTAAAGAATGCCATAGATTCCTTAAAGGTAAATGCTCCTGTAAATATTTTATTGCTTACATATGAATTAGGCAGAGATTTGGCACATCTTACGACAGATGATATAGGATTTTATATTGCCCCTACATTTAATGCCGCAGGAAGACTAGAAGGAAGTGAAATACAGACAGACGGAGCATTACAGGTTATTGATTTCCTTGAAAATCCTACTGAAGAGAAAGCTAAGAGACTGGTAGAGATTAATGATTATAGAAAGGAACTGGATGTAGAAGAAGTCGAAAAGGTTGATAATCTTATAAAGGAACAGGGAAAGGAACTGGATTATCCTATATGGATATATGCTCCGGGATTACATAAAGGACTTGTAGGATTAGTAGCGGGATTTATAAAGGAGAAATATAATGCTCCTGTATGTGTATGTACTGATAATGAAGATAAGACTATGATTACAGGTTCAGCAAGAAGTGTAGATGGATTTAATATTTATGATTACCTTGATAAGAATAAGGATTGTTTTATCAAATATGGCGGACATGAGGGAGCAGCAGGATTTTCTCTTACTAAGGAAAACTTTGAAGAAATAGAAAAGAGAGTAGAAAAGAGAGAATCCATCCCTAAAAGGAAAATAGATGCCATTCCTATAGAGCTTAATGATATTCCACATATTAACCGTATAACTAATGAATTAAGACCATTTGGAGAAGGATTTAGTGAACCGGTATTTAGTGCGGATATTGACCTTACAAAGCAGGAAAATGTAAGTATGTTAGGCGAAGAAAAGAAACATTTAAGTATCAGAAATACTACTCCTAAATGGAAGCTTATTCATTTTGGACATACAGAGAGCGACCTTATAAACTATGAGAAATTTAAGGCATATGGCAAGGTCCATAGCAGTTACTTTAAAGAGTATATGACTCCTGAAATGAGTGTAAAAGTCGTTGAAGATGAGCCTGTAAATGAATATGATGATTTAGAGCTGTAATTATAAGGAAAATAATAATATGATTTATACAAGTTACTTTGCTAAAATAAGGAAGTTCCCTTCAAATGTATCTCCTATATCCATAGCAAGATTTACACCTAAAGGAGTAGATATCCCTTGTATTTTAGAATTAGCCCCTACAAAGGAAATCTTATTAAAATATAAGGAAGATGGAAATACAGATAATTATATTAAATCCTACAATGAGCAGGTATTGGATAAGTATAATATGGATGAATTTATCAGTCTGATAGAGAAAGCCAGTGGGATAAAGGGTGTAGCTGACAGCATGGACAAACATGTAGCATTATGCTGTTTTGAAAAGTCTGAGGATTTCTGTCATAGGCATTTAATTGCTGATAGATTAGAAAGAAACAATATTAAAGTACAGGAGTTAGATGAAAATATTATAGAAGAGATAAAGAATAATACAATGGAATTAAATCCATTAAAAGACGGTATTACTCATATAAATATATATTCTAAAGCGGAAACAGAATTAGGTAGATTTTTAACTAATTTTGCATATTGTCCTATTAGTACTGATGAAGGAGTTTTTAATTCTATTGAAGCTTATTGGGGATATCTTAAAATTAATCCAGATAATAAAGAAAGAGAACAGTTAAGAGAGTTATATGGATTAAAAGCTAAACAAAAGGCAAATGAAATATTAAAAAATCAAGGTACTCGTTATGAAAGACCTGATTTTGATGATAAAATTGATAAAGCAATTAGTCTAAAATTTAATACAGATATGGCAAAGGCTATTTTTGTTAAACATAGAAATATACTGAATTTGCCTATAACTCATTATTATTATTTTGGAGATAAAACTAATTGTAAAATAGTAGATGCAATGGACAAATATCCACAGTTTATTAATTCTGTTAAAACAAACTTAAAAAAGTGGATAGAAAATAATAAAGACATTTTATATAAACAGGAAACCATAGATAGCAATATAGAAAAAACCGCCTGCTTTACCGGAAGGCGACCAAAGTATCTGTTTGGATATAATGATGATTCCAGCTATTTAAAATTAACCATATATACTTATAAGGTCATAAAAGAAGCATATGATAAGGGCTATCATAATTTCATTACTGGTGGCGCTCAAGGGTTTGACCAGTTAGCTTTTAGGGCTGTTAATGCATTAAAGAAAGAGCATCCGAATGAAAATATAAAGAACATATTGTATCTCCCTTGTAAATCCCAGAGTGATAAATGGGGAAAAGATGGATTATTTGGTAGTGATAATTATAAAAAGATGCTTAATATGGCTGATGAAATCAGATATATTAGTGATGAGTATACGAATACCTGCCTGATGGATAGAAATAAAGCAATGATTGATGATTCCTCTTTGGTAATCGCCTTGTATGATGATAAAAACTGGGATAATGATAAGAGAGTCCGAAGTACAAGTGGTACATTAAATGCTCTTAATTATGCTAAAAATAAGCATAGACAGATTAATCAGATATCTTTTGATGAACATAATATACTTGATACATTAGAGGTAAATGTTTTAAATTGGGATAATGATGTTAAGAATAATGATTACTTATTTGGAATAAATGAAGGTATTTTGTGTCAACAGGTTAATTGTAAAGGTGTTATGGATGATAACCCAGTTATAGATAATGAGTATGACAGGTAAATATAAAAGGCTTATATGTTAAAAATAGCATATAGGTCTTTTTTTATTGTTCTGAATAAATTATTTTCCACACTATTTAATTAATAATGGAAAATCCATATTTAATTAAGGAGTTTTTTATGGGAAAGACAATATTTATAACAGAGAAACCAAGCGTAGCACAGGAATATGTAAAGGTGCTTAAGGTAAAGAAAGCAGGTAAGACAGACGGATATGTAGAAGGATACAGTCCTGTTCTTAATAAAGATGTACAGATTACATGGGCTGTCGGACATCTTATCAATTTAGCTTCTGTACCGGAACAGAAAGCCGGAAGATTACTTAATGCAGCAGCTAAGAAGGAATACCATTGGGGATTTGATAATCTCCCTGCTTTATTTGATAACTATATTTATCAGGTAAGTTATGCAACAAAAGACCAGTTCAATGTCATAAAGAGCTTGTACACAGCTAAGGATGTAGATGCTATCTATTATGCAGGTGATAGTGGAAGAGAAGGTATTTATATACAGGCACTCATCCGTAATCAGATATTTAAAGGAGCAGACCCAAGAGGGATAGATGAGAGGGTTGTATGGATTGATTCCCAGACAGAAGAGGCTATCTTAAATGGTATAAGGGATGCAAAGCCATATCATTCCTATGATAATTTAATTGCAAGTGGGTATGCAAGAGCTATTGATGATTTCAGTATTGGCATGAATTTTACTGAAGGACTTACTGTGAAAGCAAAAAATAAAGTTATTGCAGGAAGGGTAATGTCTCCAACATTAGCTATGGTTGTAAACAGACAGAAGGAAATAGATGATTTTGTTGTTACGGATTACTATGGTATCAATGCTAATCCTGAAGGGTACACCTTTACTCCTAAATGGAAGGCTGTTCCGGGGAGTGCAATGTATGATTCATCCTTACTTTATAATGAAACAGGATTTAAGAAGGAAGAGGATGCGAAAGCTTTCTGTAAGGATAATCTTAAGTTCGTGGATACATCTATAGGATTAACTGTAGATGGAATAAAAGTAACAGAAAAGAAAGAGATTGCTCCATATCTGTTTAATCTTGCTGAATTACAGGCACATTGCAGCAGACAGTATCATATAAGTCCAGATGATACATTAAAGATAGCACAGTCACTTTATGAAAAGAAAATGACTACATATCCAAGAACAGATGCGAGAGTATTATCAAGTGCAGTAGCAAAGGAATTAGAAAAGAAATTCGGAAAACCTGTTCCTAAGAAATATGTAGATGATAGTAAGATTACAGACCATTATGCTATTATCCCTACATTTGAAAATCATCTAAATCAGTGTAAGGATTTAGAGAAGGCTGTATTTAATGATATCATGTTAAGGTTTAAGTCTATATTTAAACCACCTTATGTATATGATAGTATCAATATTACTCTAAAGAGTGAAAGCGGAGAGGTATTTACCACTACAGAAAAACAGGAGAAGCAGTTAGGATGGAAGGAGTTATATACAGATAAACCAGATTTACAGACTGTAAATATTCCTTCTAAGGGAGATGTATTACAGTGTATGCTAGAGCTTAATCCTTGTCAGACAAAACCACCTGTTGCATATACAACAGGTACACTTATTCTTACAATGGAGAAAGCCGGTAAGTTTATTGAAGATGAGGAGTTAAGGGAACAGATTAAAGGATGTGGAATAGGTACATCTGCTACCAGAGCCGGGATTATAAAGAAGCTTATAGAAAAAGGATATATTGCTGTTGATAAGAAACAGAAGGTATCTCCTACAGAGACAGGTAAACAGGTAATAGAGGTCCTTAATACTATAGATAAGACGATTATAAGTCCTGAAAAGACAGCAGAGATGGAACAGAGCTTATCAGATATTGCAAATGGTACATTATCTCCCAAAGACCACAGAAAAGCCATGAATGATTACATTACGGAGAAAATACAGGCTATAAAGGATGCTGAAGGAATTAGTGTATCAAAGGCATATGGAAGTAAAGCTAAAGGAAGCAAATCCGGTCCTGCAAAACAGTTTGACTGTCCATGCTGTAGCACTCCTTTAAAGTATGGTAAATTCGGATATTATTGTGAAAATAAGGACTTTAGTGGTTCAAGAGGCGGATATATTTTAACTGAAAAGGATATGGAACGCCTCTTATCAAAGGGAGAGACTACTTATAAAAACATGACAAGTAAGACAGGCAGTAAATTTAAGGCTAAGTTTGTATTAAAGGATATAGTGGGTTCTGAAAAGAAAGAACTTGGCTTGGAATTTGAAAAATAATGATAATTTTAAAGAGATATCAGATATTTATATATTTGGTATCTCTTTTTTTTACACTATTTAGATAAGCAAATGATAATAATTAAGAAAAGGACTATTATTATGATAATGAAACAAATAATTACGGATATAGATAATGAATACAGTGATGTTCTTATGAAGCTACAAGATGATAATAATGAAAAATTATTAAGTAAAGATGATGTGTTATATATCCATAACTATGCAATAGAAAAATATGGTGGAGAAAATGGTGTTAGGGATAAGAATTTACTGGATTCAGTGATTTTAAGTCCATATCAGGAAGTATTTGGAAAGAAATTATATCCGACAGTATTTGATAAAAGTGCAAAATTATTATATGATTTTACTGATTATCAGATATTCATAGATGGAAATAAAAGAACAGGAGTATATTGTTGTTTAACATTATTACAGGTGAATAGCTATAAACTAACATTAACAAATGATGAATTATACAGACTCACTATGGATATAGCTAATAATAAAATAACATTTGAAGATGTAAAGAGAATAATAAAGAATAATTCAATCAAATTAGAGCTATGTCAAAATATAGAAGATACCATTAATAAAGATAATAAGGAGTATGATGATTATGAATCAGAACAAAGACTATAAACCCGTAGATAGAGATATATTAAATAGTATCCTAGATAATATAACAGAAGAAAGAGATGAAGTCCTTTACAAATTAGCCGGTGGAGTTGATAAACCGGATAATGATGAAGATAAAGATGATATCAGCTTAGATTAAATCCGAATAAATATGATTTATTTTTAGAGGTGTTAGATATTTATGTATCTGATATCTCTTTTTTTACACTATTTAGATGAGAGATAAATTATATAAAGGAGATTAAGATATGAGTAATCACTATAAAGAAGTAAGAAATGGAAACGGAACTAATTTAACAATAGGACCATCTGCTTATATAAGTATTGGTAAAGATGGAAAAGATATAATGATTAGATGTAAGAATGAAGTTATAGCATTTAATTCATTAAATGATTTAATAGCTGCATTAGATAAAGATAAGTCAGTATATTATCGTAACGATAATGACTTATCTATGGACAAGCAGGATATAGATATAGATTTAGATAGATAAATAAAGATTGAATAACATTAATAAATGAATACAAGACAGCCTCAAGTAGTACCAATGATATTATTTAGGCTGTTTTTTGTAACATAGTTTTAAGATTATTTAAAATATATTATAAAAAACATACACTATTATAGTATAATAATAAATTACAGAGAAGATAGGAGAAGATAATTATGAAGGATGGATTTAGTAGAAAACCAAGCGTTACATTTACAGAGGAAGAGAAAGCCTTTGCAAGAAGGATAGTTAATGGAGAATTAACAGAAGAAGAGGAAAGACAGTTAGATGCTGAGATTGAAAAAGCTTGTATTTTTGAAGAGACTTCAAGAGAAGAATGGATAAAAGAAGCAACAAAAGCAAAGAGTTCTATAGATATATTTTAATAGTAAAGGTTTATAATTATGACAAAGAAAGAAACTTATGATATTCTAAATAATTTGGTTGTGAATATATCAGAAAAATATAGTATAAAATTTAAAATGGATTACGGAATTAATATTGGTAATGGCGAGACACCTAATACTTTAAATAATAAAAAAATCAAAATAAAAATTGGTATAAAAGAGTTAAAAAATCGCTTTTTCTTTAAAGAAGTTGATGATATCTTACTAACAAAGGGAATTGTTTGTATATATCACGAATTGCAGCATTATATTCAAATGACCGAATATTTTAACCAAACAAAGGTTATAGATACTGATAACTTGTATATGCTTACAAATTTCATTGCATGTATAGGTAATTATGATGGATATTATAATCCTGATAATGGCAGTTATAATTATTGGAGAAATCCAAGAGAGATAAATGCAGAATATGAAGGTATAGTAAATACATATGAATATTTATCTATTCTTTATGATGAAGATAAAGCAAAGGGTATGATATTAGACTATATTAATTCTAAAGACGGGAATTATTTCATTCCGGTTAGAGATGAGAATGGTAATTGTATAAATAAATCCCTAAATGATATTGATAGTGCTTTTAAACTGGCATTTAAACAGTCTAAGCAGATAAAAAGACTGTATAATACAGATTATGTTAATATAGATAAATCTTTTATATATGGTCAGGAATTAGACAGTAACTTTGTAGAGGATTTCTTACAGGTTAATAATCCAATACAACAGGATAGGCTATTAACAGGGTTATATCTGCAAGATTTAGACTTACACTTAGATAATCAGATAGAAAACCAATTTGTAACAATTAAAGTTATAAAACCGGAATGTATAAACGAAGCAGATGAATTTATAAGTAATATGAGAAATATTAAAAATAATAAGGAGACTAATTATGATTTATAATATAACAAAGGAAGAATTAGAAGAATATAAAAACTATGATAGAGAGGTAATTAATTATGAATAATAATTCAGAAGGAAAAGCCTTTATATATGAGTATTTAGAGCCATTAATTGATGTCACAAAACTGGTATTTATGATGCTTAATGATACTCCTGATATAGATATAAATAAAGCTATTGATGCTTATTATCAGACTTCAGATGCCAGATTAAAAATGGATAAGGGCAACTGGATGGCATTAAATATGGGGAGTAAACAGATATTACATAGCATAGACTTGTCAGAATGTATAAGCGATAACCCTAGAAAATCAGAGGGAATAATGCTTTACTGGATTGCAAATATATATACTAAATGGCAATGGGAGCATCCTGAATTAACTTATAAGGAAATTAATAAAACCTGCCCTGTAGATGCTCTTATGGATGCTTATTATCCGCTACATGAAACTTCAGATGAAAAGGCAATTAATATACTGCATAATAGATATTTTGCAAAGGAATAAGATAGGGAGTTAATAGCATGGAATATAAAAGTATAATATGTGATGAATGTGGAACAATTAGAAAGATTTGCGACAATTTAAAAGAAGAAGAAATAGAGGACATACTAAGTAATCATCCGGAATGGAGATTAGAAACAATAAAAGCTTACGAAGATATTGAATTGTATTAAATAATTAAAGAGAAAATATGGAGAAAAGGTAATATGTGAGATTAGAAAAATAAGGAGATAGAAAATGGATTATATAAATGAATTTAGAAATGATAATTATTTTTTAAGTAATTTTTATGAATGCCCGGTTACATATAATGGGCTAACCTATAGAAATAATGAAGCAGCTTTTCAGGCACAGAAATGTATCAACCCTAAAAACCGTGAACAGTTTACTACACTGAACTCTTCAGAAGCTAAGAAACTTGGAAGGCGGGTACTTTTAAGAAAAGACTGGGAAGATATCAAAGTGCAGGTAATGAAAGAGATTGTTACAGCTAAATTTGAACAGAATGAAGACTTACAGCAGAAGCTACTGGATACCGGAGATGCTTATTTAGAAGAAGGGAATACTTGGGGAGACAGAGTATGGGGAACAGTTAATGGAGCAGGGGCAAATAATCTTGGCAAGATTCTGATGGAAGTAAGGGAGAATATAAGATTAGAAAAGGATAAGGATATCTGCTTAGATTAATATTTTAGAACTAGAATGGTGATTGATATGAAAAATTATACATTAAAACATAAAGATAAGAGTATCTTATATTTTACAATGAACGGACAGGAAATATCTGATACTATAATTAATAAAGATGCAGTCAGATACCTACCGTTGCCTTTAAAAAGAATTATTCATAATATGGATGAGTTTATAAAACAACCAGAAGAAGAGACTTTTTTTGTGCTTAATGAAGAAGGTAATTTCCTAGTTGATAACTGGCTGTCTGACAGAGAAATTCCTTTAAGCAGGGATAACTATAATGCTTATATTAAAAAAGGGTCTACAGCTAGACAATGGATGTTAGAAAATAACGCAATGTCTTTTACAGATTGCTATTGGGTTGAAAAAGAAAATGACAATCTTACATGGAAAGATATATGTCAAAAATTAAGTGAAGTAGACCACTTTGTTAATGTTCAGGATGAAAACAGGCATTATAAGGGTACTAATGCTACTTTGGGTGGACAATTAGAAAAGTTCTGGTATAAGGAAAATGATATACTTAAACTATGTAAGAAAAATGAGCCATTATATGATATATTAAGTGCCAGAGAACTTATAGCATCTCTTATTTATGAAAGGCAGGGATTAATAAAAGACAAAGATTTCTGTAAATATGAATTTGTATTAAACTCTTATAATCAGCCTGTAGGAGTATCCTGTAATGCATTTACTGATGCCTTAAATGCTGATAAAAATACAGAACTTATAACAGCTTATGACCTCTTGGAAGAATATAACTTAACCCAGCAGAAGTCTGTATACGACCTTATCCCAGTATTAACAAGTAAGTATGGGTTTGATGAGAAAAAAACTTATGATTATCTTGATACACAGACTATGGTGGATTTTTTAATATTAAACCGTGACCGTCATCAGGGAAATATTGCATTTTTAAGAGATGCTGATACATTGATGATAGAATCCGTTGCTCCTATATTTGATTCAGGTAGTTGTAAAATGCTGGAAGCTGAATACACAGAAAATTTATTCTTAAGGACAAAAGTAAATGGTCTGTATAATACAGACGGAGAGTGTCTTAGTCATGTAAAAAATGTAAATTTACTGGATATATCTAAATTGCCGGATACAGATGAATTAATGGCTATTTTGAATAAATGTGAAAATATATCTGAAGCACGGAAGAAAAAGCTGATAGATATGTATAAGAATAAGATTAATTACCTTTTGGACTTACAAAGGACGCAGGGAAAAAGTAATATCAGTAAGAAAAAAGATGTACTATCTGATAAGCTAAATGATATTATTGCGGATGATATTATGGTTGATAAAGAGTGAAAAATATACAATAAAGAAGACAGCTGCTTTTCTGTGATTAGAAGAGAGCTGTCTTTTATTATATACAATATTTATATTATGTATGGAAAATATCAGACCTTTCCTTTTTCAGTAAGCAATGGTTTGATTTTCTTGTAGATTTCCCCAGTCTTTTTACTGTCTCTTAACAATCTCTGTATATCATTACAGATATCATGCATACTGTTATGTTTATTTATTATCTTTAACAGACAATCAGAATAACTGTTATATTTTCCTATAGCACTGACTAATTCGTTTAAAGTAACAGTATATGATACCTGTTCATGTGTTACAGGTAGTCTTTTTACTTTAATGGAATAGTTTTTCCAATAATCACAAAGGCAGTCATAGCCTGTATCGTTTGAAACAATAGTATATTCATCTGAATCAAAATTGGTTGCAATAAGATATCCCAGATAAGATGACAACTGAAAGTCCAATGCATTCTTTGTTCCTACATTAGCTTTTATAGCATAACAGGTTGTCTGTTCATTAAAGATATCCAGTGGAAGAGACTGACTGCTATTTTCTGAATAGAAGATGATAATTACATTTTTATCTTTGATGTCTCTTAATGCTTTTATCCCCTCAATTCCGATATTTTCATAATCTACTAAATAATAATTCATATCTATATCCTTTCTTAATATAGGGTTGTGATGTAATTCCTATATTAATAGTGTAAGATTACTATTTATTTTTTGAGAAAAGGGGGATATAGGGCTGATGATAATTAAATATATTACACCTTTTTTATTTTTTTTCATTTTTTAAGGGATATATAAATTTTTCTCCACACTATTATTATAAGATATATTAAGGAGTGTATATGATGAATAATTTATATATATTAAAAATAGAAAAGGTATCAAATCTTACAAATCTAGCAAACAGGGCAATTCATAATTTTAGAAAAGTTCCGACTGCTGCCCCTAATGCTGATATTAATAAGAGATATCTTAACACGGTGTTAGTTAATGCCGGAGTAGAAGATTATTCAGCGTTATGGAGAGACAGACAATATGAAGTAAATATGGAAGGTGGATATTGCAAACCAAGAAAGGATTCCGTATATGCTTATGAAATTGTTTTAGGATATTCACATGGGGCTATAGCTGATGACAAAGTAATGGAATGGGCTGAAGCTAATATTAAATGGTTAGGAGAAGCTTTTGGTGGGGATAAGAATGTATTATCAGCAGTATTACATATGGATGAAACAACTCCACATATTCATGCGATAGTAATTCCAATAGATGAAAGAAACCGTTTATGTGCAAAGAGCTTTACAGGTGGAAAGAAAAAGATGTTCCGGTTAAGAGATAGTTATACTAAAGCAATGGAACAGCTTGGGCTGGAAGCTCCTATAAGGTATACAAAAGCAGATAATTATGAGTTAAAGAAGTTCTATCGTGCCGTAAATACCATAGTTAATACTCCTGCTCCGGAAAAGGACGAGGAAGAGACAGAAGAAGAATTTATAGACAGATGTGAAAGCTGGGTTAAAAATATAGAGTTTAAAACTATGGATGAGACAAGAAAAGCTGAAAGAA
>ULWJ01042423.1_pt1 | contig 41178 bp, 45 predicted proteins | sample 1960221 | NCBI WGS metagenome assembly ULWJ01 (sample SAMEA4835809, study PRJEB28245) | human gut metagenome | biome: gut microbiome; material: fecal sample | place: Denmark | collected 2008 | reverse complement strand
GGATAAACTCTCTATTTGCAGTTTTAACTGTAAATACGCATGTTTCTCTATAACAACTAATTCCATAACAATTTGATTTATAATTTCACTATTTACAAAGCAAATAAAAGCATATTTCCACACTTGACAAAACATTCAGAATTAAAGTCATCCGTTGGCGTGCATTGTCACTCCAAATATACCAAATATCCTCATCCGGACAGATAACATATCTAACCATTTCCGTAACCCAGCCATCGGTTTCTACTCCTTCCATATTTTCATTCCATAATTATACCTATTACGACTGCTTATTTCCGCCAAAATGTCATTTACAAAACTGAAAAAATTCAAACTAAGGTTACTGCTACCACAAAATAAAAAGAAAAGCCCCGTTATCTGCATCCAAACAGTAACGGGGTTTCCCCTGCCATTTTTTATCACCCTATATCTTTATACCCTTATTTTTTTTCACATGCTCTTTTTCCTTTACGTCTGTTTTCCGCCGTATTTCCGGAAAGTGCTCTTTCAACAATTTCCCTGCCAGTTTCTTCGCCTTATCCTGCATCACATCATACACATCCCATCTGTTGCGGCCCAGCAGCTTGTTTTTTATCTTCTCGAATTTTTCGCAAAAACTGAAGTTGTCCGGGTATTCATCTATCAGTCCGTCTCTCGGATAGCCCTTATCCATGATATACAGCAGTGTCATCCGGTCATAATTATACGAACTCCGAGTAAGGCCCAGCCCCTTTCCGGAATCAGTCAGCCTATAATAGTTCTCCCATGTAGGAGCAAGATCATAACGCTCACTGTCCGTTATACTTTTCAATACCGATTTGTCCACAAAAGCCTCTGCCGGAATCTTCTCCAACGGCAACAAACAGCCGTAGTCATCGCAACAGCGGTTTACTTTCCCTTCCATCAATGAAGGCCATCCCCGTAACTCATACACATTCAGATACTTTTCATCAAAGTCCGGTTCAAAGAAACGCTTCTCTATATTCGTTGCCATAAAATCCCCGTATTGACGATTTCCTATGTAATCCCTACCGAACAGCAGCACCCCTTTACCCGTCTCAACACCCGTATAATACGTGTTCCCATGCTTCAAATCATCCTGCATCTCCGCTATCACTTCGGGTGGTGCGGACTTTATCTCCCACCACATCTCCGGTGTAAGTTGCCGGGTATAGTCCTCGTCCCTTGAAAGCGGGTCCATGTACTTTCACAGGCAATACACCACTTCCGACAGAGCCAGGTATCTATGCAGCTTAATCCCATGTACGTCCATCGCCTTTTCCAGTCTTCGCAGATAATCATCATTATTCCCTTCCCTCAAACGCGGTACAATCCCCATATCAGGCACATTATAGTACATCATGCCCATGGTAGGCATTTCCGTTTCCTTGAGCGCCTTCTCCACATCTTCCAGCATAAACTCCAGAAAACCTTCCTCACCCGTACCTTTCATACTGACATGCACCGGGTTGAGATGTCCGTCCACTGTGACATACACACTGCCACTGTTCGTATTCTCTTTTTCCATTCATCAAAAAATTAAATGTTCATTCCTTGTCCTTTTCTCTTTGCCGGAATCCGCACCCTAATTTCCACGTTCGGGAACCGCACGTTATCCGGTCGTGCCACCAGTGACGAAACTATCCGTTCCTGTTCTCCGGTCAGCGGCATAGGCTGCCGTTGCAAATTTCTCAGCCTGTTAAAGTTCCTCAGCGTAGGTGCCATGTCGCAACATGCCACACAAATCCCATATCTCACCACATCCGAAGAAACCGTCTGTCCGTCACCTATTTTTGCCCGGTATGCGGCATTCAGCGGAGCCACCTCATAAAACCTCAAGCTCTCAGGTTTCCGCTTGCCGTCAAAAAAACGTTCGGCCAGCCCACTCAGAAACTCATCCAGCATCCTGTCCCCACCGTCTGTCTTGTCAAACAGCAATACCTTCCGCCCGTGTTCCACCGCCATGTAGGTGGGAAAAGCAGCCAGCCCGCTGCGTATCACATCCCCGTCCATTCCGAAACGATGTCGCAGCCGCCTGTAATCCTCATTTTCCAGCAAAGCCGTATGTTCCGCTGATAATGACAGATGTACAATTCCCCGTTCCTCACAGAATGCCGCATCCCGGAGTCTCACCACCCCCGACGGATATATATTCTCCCGTTCCAGTACAGGACAGAGCCGTTCCAGGTAATCCGCATTGTCCGTACCGAATATGGGAGGAATCAGACTTTTGTCTTTAAAGTCGAAACAGAACATTCAGTGGTCGGGAATAAATTCCCGACCGGTCGTATGAGACCGCACGTTGTTACTGATATAACGGGAAAATCCCTCTCCCCCTTGTCCGCGCATACTCAGATACACAGGTCTGTAAAAGGCGTCCAATGTCATATACAGACTGCCGCTTTCCACCGCTTGCTTTTTCTTTTCTTCCATAGATTCTATAGGATTAATTGTTTCTTCTCCTTCTTCTGTGGGGTAATGGAAGCCGCATGCTTCACCTGCCGTTGGCTGTCAGACATCCGCTGTTCAGGAGCTTCCTGCCTGTAGTGTGTTTCCGGTAACCCGCCGGTCTGTTCCTCTTCCGAATACGGATACGACACCGAATGTGACATTTCCATCCTTTCTGTCCGGCTTATCCGTGCGCCCAACCTGAACTCCCCATCCGTAATATGGAACTCCGATTGCAACAAATCCGCCGCCATCTCCTTCGCCTCTTTCTGTAAGGCCGCATAGCCGAAGTCGTATGCCGACAAAGGCGCGTTCATCCGTGCCCTCATGCTGTCTCCCAGCTTCTCCGCCAGTTCCCTAAACTCATACTCATAGCTGAACGGATGCACCTTGTCTGCCGCAACAATCCCGGCGTACCCGTTTTCCGAAATATACAGTAATGCCGCCACATCATAGTTCCGGGGTGAGATACCCAAACCGAATTCTTTTGTCAGCCGGTCGAAGTTATGGAAATCGGGCCGCAGGTCGAACTTTGCCCTGCACACCCCGCCGTCCAGCACACTTCTATCCGCAAACTTGTCGGAAGTGAAGTTCACCACCGACCTGCGCAATTGTCCATCTGTACTTCGCAAATCCGCTTTGGACAGCTTTTCGATGCAGTTGTCCGCCAGCCCGGCCACCCGTTTGGTAGGCAGGTCAATCTCATATATCCGCAAAGTTTCGGGTACTTTGGTCACGTTGAAGAAGCCGTCGGCCAGATGTTGCAGATAGCTGTTCCGTGCCTTCATACCCTTGGGGGTGTCGGAAAACAGCATCACGCCCTCTTCCGTAACCACCGCATATACCCGGTTTTCCATCCCGGAAGTTTCCGTTACCGCCGCTTTCCGCCTGTCCGGTTTCCGGGCAATGCGGTTCCAAATATCATTCAGGATTGACATAGCTTGTATTTTTAGACATGATAACCGGCGACAAAGAAAAGCATTCAGCCGCCAATCTGCAATACCTCATACATACGAGTCATCCGTTGGCGGCTGTTGGCGTACAACCTTTACGCCAGCCGTGCGTCCAGCATCCGGTTATAACTTTTGCGCAGGGAGTCGATGAACGGAGTGGTGTCCGTACAACGGTCGAACACCTTGCCACGCTTGGTGTACAGCGCATTGATTTTCAGATGGAACACTTCCTCGAAAACGCGGATAACATCCACAATTTTCAAATTCCGGCCTTCAGCCGTACCTATCGCACCGGCTGCCATCAGTGCGGCCACCAGTTCAATCAGGTCGCTGTCCGTACCGTTCCATGTCAGTGTGACGGAACTTTTGCTTCCGCTTCCCCGCACCGCTTCCGCATGGAATCCGGCAGACACGGTACCATGACGAAGCATCTCCTTCAGTATTTCCGCTTCCGCATCCAGCAACGCCAACGTCTTGTCGATAAACACGTCATACAGGATATTGCGGCAATCTTCAGCCATTCCGTTGCAGGCCTGCCGCATAAAGGCCAGTTCTATTTTTGTGTAGTTCAGACAACGTAGCTGTCCCGTCAGGTCCCCTGCCGGTGAAAGCGTAGCAAGGCAGTTAACGAAATCGTCATAGGCGGCCGGCAACTCACCTGCCGCAGGTCCGGCACCGTTTGTATAAGAGGCGAACAGATTAAAAAGAGAGGTTTCCACCAATGTCTTCATCGTATCATGTTTTTAGGTTCCACAATTCAACTCTCCACTCATCCCGCCGGAATAAAGACAAGTGCCATGCCTGAAACAGTACACAGATAAAACATTGGAAATAAACCATATAGAAAGCAGTAAAAATGATGTGTACATAAAAGCATTGTGGATTGGACATGATGTGTCCGAATTTCAGACATATTCTAATCCAGACGATACTTCCTCAGTTTCAGATAAAGCGTGCTCCGGCTGATGCCCAGCAGCCGTGCGGCAGCCTTCCTGTCATTGCCCGTTGCCTCCAATGCTTTCAGAATGGTTGCCCGTTCCGTCCGCTCGTCATTAAGTGAATACTCTCCCGATTGCCTGCCTTTATCGGGAATGTCTATCTCCCCGGTGGTTATCCAGTCATCTTTCGCCAATAAGGTGGCCCGTCTGACAACCATCCTCAGTTCCCGTATGTTTCCCGGCCACGAATAAGATTTCAACCGTTTCTGTACTTCGCGGTCAAAGCCTTTCACTTTCCTTGAGAACTCTTGATTGGCGGCATCCAGCATGAATTCTGCCAACGGAATTATATCCTCAATGCACTCTGCCAGCAATGGTACATGCAACGGAAATTCATTCAGACGATGAAACAGGTCTTCCCTGAAACGTCCTTCGGCTATCGCCTTCTCCAGGTCCTCATTGGTAGCGGCTACCAGACGGATGTCCGTCTGAATCTCCTCTTTACTGCCTACGGGGCGGTAGCGTTTTTCCTGTAAGGCACGCAACAGTGCCCTTTGTACCTCGGCATTCAGATTGCCCACCTCGTCCAAAAACAGTGTCCCATGGTTGGCGGCGGCAAACATGCCCGTCTTATTTTCCGTCGCTCCGGTAAAGGCACCCTTCACATGACCGAACAGTTCCGATGCCGCCAGTTCCTTCGGAAGCACCCCGCAATCCACTGCGATGAAAGATGCATCCGACCGACCGCTCAACACATGTATCTGCCGGGCCACATATTCCTTGCCTGTCCCTGATGCGCCACGTATCAGTATGGACAAGCTGTCGGCAGGAGCCACCACACGCACAATGTTCTGAAGTTTCACCGCTAGAGGACTTTTACCAACGTAAAAAGCCCGTCCTTTGACTTTCTTTCTATTTCCACAGTCCAACAGCCCACGGATAATACCAAGTACCCTTTCCGTCTGAACAGGTTTTGGTAGATAGTCTGCGGCACCTTTCTTCATCGCTTCCACCGCACTGAGGATATCTCCGTAGCCTGTCATGATGAGGAAAGGCATACGATAGCCCTGTGCCTTCATCCATTCTAACAGTTCCACACCGTTACTGTTATTCAGGCGTAAATCCGACAAAACCAGATCTACCTCATAGCCTTCCAAAAAGCCCTTCGCCGAATCCACCGATAATACATAACGGGCATTGATACCGTTTTTCACCAGCCAGTTTGTGGTGATACGCGCATACGCGCGGTCATCTTCCACTACCAATACGGTTTCCATATGTTTTTTCCTTTATTTTTTTACTTTCTCTACGGCCTGTTCCACGGCCTCAATCAGTTTTTCTATTCTTTCGTCCGATATCCCGCCCCATTTTTCAGGAGGCATGGCGATCGTTCCTTTCAGTTCACATCGAGAAATGTTTATACGGATCATTTCCCAAAGCGGTGCGGTCTCGTGTATGATATTTTCCAACTTCACGTAATTTCTCATGGAAGAAGCATCCCGCATTTCAGAAAGTTCCTTCGTAGTGTCTTCTATAAAAATATCTAGCATTTCCTCAACATATTCCTCACCTTCCATGATAGCCGCAATACCTAGTCTGTCCATTTGTGAAACTACCGCCAGCAATAAAACAAACAGGGCAAAGCTGGCTACCATATAGTAGGAATTGTCCCATTCAAGGATAAAGGCCCGGTAATGTTCAGTAAAACGTTCGTTGCTCTCCCGTTCGAATTCGGGAACTATGCTCATTCTTTCGTTCAGTTCCACGCTGCCAGTGTATAGGTGTCCATCTATACCAGCAGCCGTTCCTGTCTTTCAACCTGCCCCAAAATGCTCCTTCCATTTAAAGGAACGGAGCATACGTATTGTTGTCCCAGTTGAAGAGAAAGCGGACAAGGATTATCGTTTACATTTTTCTTTTGCTGCACAGCTTGTTTCCGAGCTATTGATACAATGGACGGGATACTTTCCTGTACTATATCACCTATACCCTGCAATTCCTCGAAAGTATGCATCGCTTTGGAAAGAAGTAGTTCTTTATTCCAAAGAAGAAGACACAACGAGTCAATATGCTTTTTCTGTAACGGAGTATGAACATATTCTTTCAGAAGTTGCAGATTGTCACAGCCCCTATGGCATTTGCGGCTGTATTCTTTCAGGTTGCCTTCATCCCATGTGACGGCAATCTCCGCATGAGTGGAAAGGTCCAGCAAGTCGATATAACTATTTTCCGTCAAACGATATACGTCACCAGCCCCTTTTCATTCCGGCGGAACTGATAGATAATAAAGGTTGACAGTAGGTCCTAAATGGCATAACCGATTTTTTTTTAACTTTAACCACATGATTATACATCATCCGAACCTGTAAATCAATTACTGGCCTGTAATATAAATACAAAAATAATCCCTACCTAGGTTTTAGCACAACTTACGCAAGGATTATTTAATAAATATTTATAAATTATTTCAAATTCTTCAAGCCTCTCAGAACAGTTTTATCAGTTATTTCAATAATACTGATGGCGTAGCCACCACCTGCCACAGCTTTCATCTTTAAGACCGATTTGGCAGTTACAATACCTTTACGAATGCCATAAGATTGCGGATTGTTCCGATAATGCGCATCTTTACCATCTTCATAAACAGTTGCAATGTATTTCTTGTCATTGTCAAGAAAATCAAGTTTCAGCGTGGATAAATGTCCTTCTTCACCACTGGTACAACCTATGAACCAATTATTTGAACCTTTTGCTTTACGTGCCACTACAATATAGCGTCCTGGTTCGGCTTCCAAATATTTACTCTCATCCCAATCCACAGGTACATCCTTGATAAATTGGAAAGCATCCATGAACCGTTCGTAGTTTTCTGGTATATCGGCTGCCATTTGGAGCGGACTATACATGGTGACATAAAGCGCGAGTTGACGGGCAAGTGTGGAGTTCACGTGTGATTTACTATTTGGATTGAGTTTACTCATATCCATTTCAAAGATTCCCGGAGTGTAATCCATAGGACCACCTTGCAGGCGGGTAAACGGTAAGACGGTAGTATGAAACGGTTTGTTTCCACTAAACGCCTCATATTCCGTACCACGAGCGGATTCGTTGCCGATCAAGTTCGGATATGTACGACACAGCCCGGTAGGACGTACGGCTTCATGTGCGTTTACCATGATATGGTGTTTGGCAGCCTCGGTTACGGCATATAGATAGTGGTTGTTCAACCATTGTCCATAATGATGTTCGCCACGCGGAATCATATTGCCCACATATCCACTCTTCACAGCATTATATCCATAATCGTTCATCAATTGATAAGCGGCTTCCATATGACGTTCATAGTTACGGATAGAAGCCGATGTTTCATGATGCATCATTAGTTTCACCCCTTTAGACTGGGCATACTCGTTCAGCATCTTGATATCAAAATCCGGGTAAGGAGTCACAAAGTCAAACACGTAATCTTTGGAATGGCCAAACCAGTCTTCCCACCCGATATTCCATCCTTCCACCAACACTTGGTCGAATCCATGCTTAGCAGCAAAGTCTATGTATTTTTTTACGTTCTCATTATTAGCCGGGTGTTGTCCGTTGGGCTTGACCTTGTTATAATCCGTTTCTCCTAATCTCACAGAAGGTACATCCCAGGTATATGCCCAAGGCTTTCCACCGGCAATCATTTCCCACCATACACCAATATATTTCATCGGTTTAATCCAGGAGGTATCTTTGTATTTGCAAGGTTCATTCAAATTCAAGATAAGGTTTGAAGCAAGAATATCGCGTGCATCATCACTCACCATGACAGTACGCCAGGGAGTACGGCAAGGAGTCTGCATATAAGCCATATTTCCTTGTGCATCAGGAGTAAGTTGCGAAGTAAATACAAAATTCTTGTCATCTAGGACTAAATGCATGCAAGAATAATCCACCAAAGCAGCCTCATGCAGGTTGATGTAAAGACCTTCGGCTGTCTTCATCTGCAAGGAAGTCTGTACGCCTGTGGATGAAAAAATACTTTGCGACAGGTTCCCGTCAACAGCACCGCTCAGCAAACTACGAATTTCTGACAGTTTCGACTCGGTATAGTCATATTCTTGTGTATCATAATCTCCCGGAATCCACCAAGCTGTATGATCACCGGTCATGGCAAATTGAGTATGTTCTTTTTTCACAACGAAGTAGGGCAAATATTGTTGCGAAGGGAACTCATAGCGGAATCCTACGCCGTCATCATACACACGAAAACGGAGATTCATGAAGCGTCCGTTCGATGGTTTCTCCAATTCCACAAAAAGTTCATTATAGCGGTTACGGATATGACTGTTTTCTCCCCATACAGGTTCCCAAGTCTCATCAAAAGTCGATGTAGATACCCTATTGATTCTGAAAGAATCCATTAACGAGTTTTCTTCGTTCAATTCAATTCCCAATGTGCTGGGTTTGATGACAGGAATGCCCTTATAAGTTACCTGATAGGTCGGCACACCTTTCGCATCAACTGAAAAATTAAGTTTAATATTGCCCGTTGGAGAAGAAATTACCTCTGCTTTCGCTATAAAAAAAGTCATAAACAGGCTGATTGTCAATAATATACTCTTCATAATTATTTTTAATATTTTCTATTTTATTAATTTTTATTTTGAATATGCGACACAGACTTTCACTTCCGTACGACAATCGGCAAGAGGAACTTCTACGATTGTGCACTTTTTACTTTCATTATAAAAATAAGAAGTGGTAGTCACACCATTGACTTTAACAGCCAGAGGGGCTGACGTGTTATAAATACGGAAAGTATACGAACGTGCAGACACAGTCGAAGTATAACTACCTCGACGGGGCTCAATAATGTATTCACTTTGCCGCCCCTTGTATCTTTGACCTAAAGCGGTAGTTGCATATACAGTATCGTAATCATTACTATCTCCACCATCCTCATACAAAAATCCTTCACCGTCAAGTCCTGACACAATATTCAATATCAGATGATCCGGCCGTTCTGTTACATTCATTACTGAAGAAGGATTATAGGGAATGATGGCACCTTGTCTGAAGAAATAAGGTATTTGCTCCTGCGTAAAGTTCATAATCCTACAACATGGTCCTTCTATAAGTTCACTGGTAGCCACGCTCCACCATTTTCCCTCTGGAAACCAAATGGTCTTCATACTTGTTCCGTTCACAGAAGCTTCTGTTATAGGAGCCACAAGAATGTCATCTCCAAAGAAATACTCTCCTTCATAAATATACGCTTCCTCAACATCAGGATATTCGTAATAGAGTGGACGGCAGATGGATATACCTGTATCGTACGCCTTACGAGCCATGGTGTAGATATATGGAAAAAGCGAATAACGAAGACGAACTGCTTCACGCATAGCAGGAAAATTATCAAACTTCCAGATACGGCGTTCTATACGAGAATCATTAGTGGCATGAGTACGAAAAACAGGTGTAAATACTCCGAACTGAATCCAACGAAGTAACAAATCCGGATCGTTCACCGTTTTCTCATCCGTAAACGCATGGCCCCCCAAATCATGTCCCCAGTAACCATATCCCACATTCGAAGCTGTAGCTGTAAAGTATGGCTGGAAAGCAAGAGTAGGAAAGTTGATAAGCGCATCTCCCGAAAAACCTATCTGATAGCGATGGCTTCCCAAGCCTCCCCAACGATGAAAGATTACAGGCCGACGATCCGTACGATTTTTCTTCATTTCATTGAAAAACACATGGTTACACCAGAATGTCTCACTCAATCCAGGAGTATGGTTACTAGTGAGATACTGTTGCCAATCTATCCACCAAAAGTCAACACCTGTCTTTTCGTGAGTATGAATAATATTTTTGAAGAACGACTTGGCAAAATCTGCGTAATCAAGACACCAAGATATATTATCCTTGCTTTCATTAAGGAACTTGCCTTTTAAGTCCTCATTTATTGCAGCAAAAAACTCAGGTGATTCACGTTTGTTCACTCCTTCGGCAGGATGAAGATTGAGAGATACCCTAAAATTTTCTTTATGTATTTCTTCAAGCAATCCTTTGGGATCGGGTATTAAATTAGTATTCCATGACCATCCTGTCCATCCTCCTCTGTCTCCTGATTGCTTATTAGCTTGGTTCCAATGCCAATCCATATCCAGAACCATCACATCGGCGGGTATTTCGTTTTGTTTAATGTCAGACATAATCTTCCGATAATCATCTGAAGAATAAACAGAATATTTGCTATACCAGTATCCGAATACATAATCAGGCGGCAATGGAATCTTTCCAGCTATTTTCACATAATCTGAAATAGCTTTTTTATAGTTATTACCATATCCAAAAAAATACAAATCAAGAGCTTGTGGGTCCTTCCGTTCCGTCCACCAATCTAAGCCTAAATCTGCATTTGGTTGCAATGCAAAAGACCGGCCACCATCAGAACGGACAGCATTCCACGAATCATCAATAACCGACCAGCCAGACCGTGAAATCAGTCCGTTTTCTAACTCCATTCGCTTGTTGTCCCCGTTGCTTCCATCAAGAGTGCGACAAGTTCCCTTCAAATTTAAAGAATCTGATTTTCCGGGGTACCAAACAACTTTACAGCCATTGTTTTCTAATGTAATAGTTAAATTCTCTGGAGAAACCGTCACAGTTTGAATCCTTGTACCTTTCCTGTATTTCAAACTCAGTTTATCCGTTTCTATATAAAGGAACGCAGCGTCTTCTTTCTTATTAAATTTTGCCAACGTCAAGTTTCGATTGACAACTGTAAACGTAGCGCAATCCTCAAAAATACCTTTATCGCTGTATTCGATGCGGATTATTTCCGGAGTCAGCACAGTAAAACGGGCGTTTCCGCACGTTACTATAGCTTTTGGATTGGCTATAGGATTGTCATCGGCCATCAAATCACCGAACGGTGATAATGCCAATGCCATGAACAATCCGGCCATGAAATTTCTCCTTTTCATGATTCCCGTCCATCGTTTATTGTTTCTATTATGCTTCATCACTGACCATATCATTTTGTTAGTTTTACTATTTTACAAGCGTGAGCCTCCAAATTCACTGCCAAAGCGTCCGTTTCGCTTTCATCCTGATGTTTCCATAAATCACGTACTTTCATTTTCCCTTGAATGCCCAAGTCTGAAAAGTTCACAGACAATTTTTGGGGAGTGCCGTTTCTGTTGAACAAGCCGATAATCCAATCGCCGGAAGAGAGCTGGCCATACCATATCTGATGCTTTTTATCAATCAGACTGGAAGAAAGTGGTTTTCCGACAAAGCCATCCTTGTTCAGTTCCAGAAGTTCACTGTTTTGATAGAATCTTATATTGTTTCCTATGGTATTGTATTGGTCGGCAACTGTTACCGGCCCGCCTGCCAAGAGTTGCAACGAGATGACCGATTCTTTTTCCTCGTCCGTAGCAAAGGTATTCAAACGAATGAAATCTCCATCCATAATCACTTTATTTCTGCCGGAAACATCGGACCAATAGACAAAGCCATCGAACATATTCATGCAATTAGGCCACGTGCCATATGCTTTACCTTTTTCATTGTCTGAGAAATGCCCCCATCCACCATTACCGGTATCTGCCACAATGCGCACCATATTGCCATATTTGCTTTCCAATTCGGCACGCTGTTTCAAATGTGGCATGACTAAAGAGGTGAAAACTCCATACTTTGTGGCTGCCTCACAAATGTACTTTAACGCCTTTTCATAGTTTTCGCGTCCGTACCCTTTTCCTACCTTTCCCATGCCACGGTCGTTGCCGTCTTCATACCAACTGAGGAAATCCATGCGGATATAGCCAACTCCCATATCCGAAAAGTGCTTGAAGAACCCGTCGATATATTCTTTAGCACCCTGATGTGAGGCTACTACCCAACTGAACCATTTGTCTGTTTCATTGGGATACAACACCGTATCTCCCGGCTTGTACTTCAAATCGCCGAAAGTGATTCCGTCAGTTCCTTCTACCGAAGTGTTGTCTGCCCCGTGTATCCAAAGCGGGTTGTCGTACACACCCAGTTTCAGTCCTTTTGCTTTGCATTTCTCTGCTAGTTTTTTTAGCGGCATGCTTCCATAATGGGTCATATATCCGGTTTCGTCTTGAGCCAGCATGGGGATGAACCCGTCTGTACAAATCATATCATATCCGTAAGGCTTCAGGTCGTTTGCCATCCAATCTATTATCTTGTCCCACTGCTCTTCGGTAATATCCATTTCTGATGCAGGGATGCCTTGTTGTTCCAACTGCCAGCAATATTCATATACACTCCAATAAAGAGGTGCCTTGTAAGTATGTATCTCTGAATTGGATGGTTCAGATTCATTGCCGAAGTTGTTGCTATCGTTCTCGCATCCTCCGAAGAGGAATGCGAGGACAATCATTAATATATTCATATTGAAAACTTTTTTCATCTGTTATTCTTTCAGGGTTGATGCAAAGATGTCTTTCATTCTCCCAAGTAGGTTGCAGATATTGTCCAGTTACGCAAATTGAGTAGCAGCTTATATTTGCCGGCTTCTGCCACTTTCCATTTCAGGTCATCACCTCCCGAATACATTTGAAACGCTTCGGCATCCAGACCATCTTTGCCTATTGTCTGTCCTTGCGTCATCGGCTGAATGAAAGCCGCATCCCAGCTTCCCGTTATCGTACAGCATTTCAACTCACCCATGTTAAGCGGTCCTTCGTAGGTAAAAAGTAAAGGGTCTTCTTCTGTAGGCGTAAAGGGTGTTGGCGCATTGATGTCCCATCCGGCAGGAGTTGCATCACCCACCATATAAAGAGTGGAAGTTTTGATTGGAAGTTTCTCTTCGATAACCACTAAATCTTTTTCGTCTTCGCATCCTGCAAGAGTCACGGCCATTAATAACATGGCTGTCCATATCAAAGTGTATATTGCTTTCATCGTTATTCTATTTTTAAAGGACATTATTTTTTATTTACCATATCCCGGGTTCTGGACCAAATAGTGGTTGGCGTTCAATACCTCACGGGTAATGGCAAAAATCTCAGTATGATTATCGGCGTCGGCAGACTTGTCCCACCAAGTTCCTCTATTGAACTTACCAAAACGAATCAAGTCTATACGGCGACGGCTCTCGGCAAAAAACTCTCGTCCCCATTCATCCAACAACTCACTTTCTGTCAGTTGAGCTTTTCCATCCGGTGCATACAAGTTATCAGCCAAGTTTTCTTGTGGATAATTGCGCTTGCGTACCTGATTTAGCAGATGGGCTGCTCCCTTGACATCTCCTTGACGGAATTTACATTCAGCAAGCGAATAGATGACTTCTGCCAAACGTATTTCCACATAGTCTGACTCCATTTGCTCGGTGTCCGTGTCACTATAAAACGGATATTTGCAGAAGTGCCATCCTGAATTATGGTCACCACTTTGCAAATTACTTTCTTTATTTTGGGGGTACTGTCCTTCGGGCAAACCTTTAAACTGCCCCACTGCGTCACGAATGCACAAAGCATAGTCACTATTGGGGGACATTACCTTTTCTGTTTCTCCATTTTCGTTCTGATATTCAAGTGTGCCGAACAAGAACAACCCCTCGCGATGATTCTCCCCCAAATTTTTATAAAGTTTTAAGCGGACGTCGCCCGGATATTTGCGGAACTTATCCACAGTCATTCCTAATGAAAAATCATATTTATTGCCATTCAAATCATAACTTGGCGAACAAGCGTACTTGCAATTGTGTCCTCCGGCCTTGGCCTTGGTATCATTGAAATAATAATGTGCTTGAGAAGGCACTGTCCACCAATAGGTATCTCCCTGGTAATGCCAATAGGAATAACCCGGTGAAGATGGAAATGCAAAAATCACTTCATCGCAAGTTTCGTTATTCCAGTCAAAAGGAGCATCCCAGCTATCAGCCAATTTGTAAAAACCATATTCTCCATCCACTATTTTTTGTGCAATATTCTCACAATCGGCATAACGGTCTTCTCCCACATATTTCTCGGCATTGAGATATAAACGAACCAAAAGCGCTGCTGCTCCAGCCTTTGTCCATTGCCCCTGTATACTTCCGTTTCCACCTGGCTTTTCTTTTTGCACTAGCAGTCCAATGTTTTCATTCAATTCTTTTTCAATGAATTCAAAAATAACCTTAGGTGCTACCTGACCTTCTGAATTCAAAGAAACATTATTAAAACTTACAGCCAGTGGTATGTTTCGGAATGCATCTAATAATCGAAGATAGAACCAGGCACGTAATACATGGCACTGTGCTTTCAAATTGTTGAACTCTTCTGAAGTGAATCCAAAAGTCTCAGCCGACAATGTGTTAAGATCTTCTATCACATAATTAGCCTGCATGATGCCCTGAAAGCATCCATTCCATTCCGTTTGTGCATCTCCATCTTCCACCGTCCATGTATGGTAATGCAATCTTCTCCACTTTCCACCATCATCCCACCATCCATCACGAGTTGGAGTTATCAATTGATCGGCAGTTAACTCATTAAGTACATGCCGTGACTGGATACTCCAAAAAGCATGTTCAAAAGGACGGAATGTTGCACGAATCACATCCATTTTCGTATTATAATAGTTCTGTGTACCTACCTGATCATACAGAGTTTCATCCAAATCTGTACAACCGCTCAATATCGCTGTTGCTAAAAATAACCCAGTTATATATTTCGAAAGTTTCATGTTTTTAAATTCTTTATTTTAAAATTCTACAATTAAAAATCTAATTGAATTCCCAAAATGAACTGCCGCGTAGACGGATAATAACTACGTGAGCCTGTAGCACTTGGTTCCAAGCCATTGACTTGATAAGTAGAAGGGTCAACCCCGCTGAACTTAGTGATGGTGAACAAATTTTTAGCTGTACCATAAACACGCACCTTACTTAAAAATTTACATTGAGTATCAATTGTATAGCCCAGAGTAAGCATATCAAGTTTCAAATAGTCTCCTCTTTCAAGAAAATAATCAGAAACGACCGGATTTGCAGTTATTTTATCATTCTTCCCATATGCTTTTTCCAAAACATTTCCAATAAAACTTTTTGTTCCATAATAAAAATCATGAATATTAAAGATATCATATCCGAAAGCCCCTCTGAAAAACAACGAAAGATCTATATTCTTATAACGGAAATTATGCGTCATGGAACCTGTGAATTTGGGTAAACCATTTCCTACCACTTGACGGTCGGCATCGGTGGCATTGCTCGCTTTTATCATGTCACCATCCTTATCATATACTATCCAATCTCCATTTTGGTCTATTCCAGCATATTTCAGCATATAAAAATTGCCAAGCCGTTTACCTTTCTCTATACGCTGCAAATTATGATACGGATAGGGGTCTTGCGTACCACATACATCATAATAATCCTGTCCTACATATTTTGAATTACTGAAATCAACAAATTTATTATCCATGGTTGCTCCAACCACAGTCACTGAGTAATCAAAATTACGAGATTTCACAGCGTCCCAAGTAATATCGAACTCAAAACCTGAATTTTTCATTGTACCAACATTTACAAAAGTATTGTCGAACAAATAAGGAGGTACAGAAACTTTGTAGTCGCCTAACAAATCTTGTTGACGGCGGTTATAATAATTCAGTGAACCATATATACGGTTGTTGAACAAAGCAAAATCAAGACCAATGTTCCAATTCTTTCCTTTTTCCCATTTCAAATCTGAGTTTACATTCTTAGATGGTCCCCAAACTTGAAAATACTTTCCATTATAGTAATAGTATCCAAATCCAGTCATCGTATTCAGTGACTTGTAGCTATCGAAATTCTGATTTCCAGTAACACCAAAATCACCTCGAATCTTCAAATCATTGATCCACTTGAGACCTGCCATAAATGATTCTTCAGAAATACGCCATCCCAAAGAAAATGCGGGGAAATTACCCCATTTCTGATTTATACCAAATTTAGAAGAGCCCTCATGACGCAATGAAGCGGTGAACAAATATTTACCCTTATAATCATAGCTTACACGTCCGAAAAAGGCTATTAATTTCGCATCGTTTTTGTATGAGCCCATACCCACTTGCCCTTCATCTTTCATGTATTCACCGGTTCCCATATTATCTGCTCCCAGTCCATCATTGGGAAAGTCTTTGTTTTCAAGGTTGATTCCAGAATATTGGGCATACTGATAGGAATATCCCAACATCGCTTTTATATTATGACCGTAAAATCCAGCCTGATAGTTAGTCAACCATTCCAATATTTGTTGCCGTTCTTTCGAATAGCTCCGTGTAGCTTCACCCTCACGCCCACTATTGACAGACAATGTACTGGTGGAGGGACGAAACCAAGTATTATAATTATCATATTGATGGTCTGCAAAAGTAATCTGCGTACTTAAGGACTGATTGGAACTTTGTCCTTTCAGCAAAAGCGGAAACAAATTCAGTTTAGCAGTAGCATCCCAATCCAACAATTTAGTTTCACCTTTGTCTTTCTCCAATTTCATTAATTCCACCGGATTATATCCTGCTGTCTGTCCTTTAAAATTATAATACATGGAAGGATTATCAGGATCCATAAGGGGAGTTGTCGGATTTACCTCGATTGCATTACGGAATACGTCCCAAGCAGCTTGATCACGATAAGCAATACGGGGGGCAATGTTTGCCGTAAAAGTAAACAATCCACTTACAGTGGTATGGTTCACTGATGCACGCGCTCCGTATTCTTCACGACCAGAACGCAAATCAATTCCTTTGGCATCTCGATAATCAGCACTGATACGATAGTTAGTACGTTCATTTCCACCGCTTAAAGTAAGTGTATGTTGCATAGAAAAACCCGTATGGCTTACGGCATCCAACCAATCCTCATTTCCCCCCAAGTCATATCCTACGCTAGAGCCAGAACGCAATTCACGATACTGCTGTGCATTCAGCATATCCAACTCTTTTTTCATAAGGTCAAAAGAAAAAGTTCCACTATAAGAGGAATATATGGCTCCGTCCTTTTTCGATTTTTTAGTGGTGATTAGAATTACACCGTTCGAACCTCGGGTACCATAAATAGCAGAAGCTGCCCCATCTTTCAGAATGTCAAAACTGGCAATGTCATTAGGATTCAGATTAGTCAAATTTCCACCGGGAATACCATCAATTACAATCAATGGACCCAAACCGGCTGAACGGGATGACACACCACGAATTTGAATACTTGCCTGATTATTAGGGTCGCCAGCACCTGTATTAGTAATGGAAACACCTGGTACCTTTCCTTGAATCATCATTGAAGGATCTAATGTACTGACACTGAGAAAATTTTTCTCCGATACATGAGATATGGCTGATGTCAATTCTTTTTTATCCATTGTTCCATATCCGATAACAACAACTTCGTCCAGCATTTCGGTGTCTTCCTCTAAGGTTATTTGAAGTTGATTTTGCCCCTTTACAGGCACTTCCAAAGACTGATAGCCCACAAACGAAACAACCAATAAGGCATCGGCAGAAACATTCAATGAAAAGTTTCCATTCAAGTCAGTAACAGTTCCATTGGATGTGTTTTTTTCCAATACACTTGCACCAATCACTGTTTCTCCTTTCTTGTCTTTCACTATACCTCGAATAGTAATTTGTTGTGCAAACAAGCACAACGGAAGCAACATTCCTATTATACAAGATATCATTCTCCACTTGCTAATTGGAAATTTGTCCTTTTGCATAATAATAAAATTTAAAGTTAATAATAGAAGAACATAAATCACATATGTTTCTTTTAAAAGAAATACCACAAAAGTATTAGATAAGAAAAACTAATAATAAAGGAGAGAGTGATAAAGTAGTAATTTATGCCACTAACATTTATTTAAAATGTTATTTATCAATCACATATAAAATAATTATTTATTCAAAAAAGTAGTAAAAATATAAACGTAAAAAGAATAATTTCTGCCCTATAAGTCCTCTCTTTAATCCTTCAACCTACCTATTTTCATCACCTCCTGCTCCAGCAACTCTCGATTGCCAGCAGCCTTATTGCGAACCTTTGTGCGATAATTATAAATAGTGGTTACAGAATAGCGCAAGAACTGAGCAATCTTTACACTGTCAGTAATACCCAAACGTATCAATGCAAAAATGCGCAACTCTGTATTCATCCTTTCACCGTTTTTCAAAGAAATCTGCTCATCAATAGCAAGCAATGCATTGAAATCTTCTACAAAAGTGGGAAACAGTTGTAGGAAAGCGTTATCAAAGTTTGTATAGAACTCTTTCAACTCTCCTTCTATGAATTTGGAAGATTTAATATTTTTGTAAAGTTCTTCCATATTTCCAGTAGCGGCAATCTTGCCCAATGATCGGCGATAAGTATCTATCTTTTCCAAATATACCGAACACTGATCCATATACCGACCAATATATTCTTCTTTAAGATATGAGTTTTCAGCAATGCTGTGGTTGGCCTCTTTAAGTTGTGCATTAGAAAGATGAAGTTCTTCATTCAGTTCTTTCAACTGTTTATTGGTATCAATTACTTCCTTGCGAGCGACAGCCAGCTTCTTCATTTGTTTATATACATAAAATATGGCAAGCAACAGAAAAAATGAAAGCATGCTGATAGATACCAATGCCCATTTCATTTGTTCCTGCTGTTTTTCCGTCTTTTGTTGGTAAGCATCGTTGATGATTGGAAATATCTCCAGAATCTCCAATTTGCGCAACCGAGCATTACAAACTGCGGCATCTTCCATGCATATCTTTACATAAGAATAAGCACGCTCAATATCCCCCTCTTGATAAAGCAATATAGCCAGCTTACGCAAAGAGATGTATTCCCGGACAGCAGTTTTCATATCTGCTATGGCAGAAACAATCAGAAATTCTTTTTCTTTTTCTTTATCCCCTTTCTGACGATAGGACTCTGATAAAGTATAGGCGCAAATTGCAACATTATGTTCATATTCCTTCTGCTGGGCTAAATAATCTGTCAGTAAGCAAATGGCTTTATCGTATTCGTTGCGTACATTATATTGGTCGGACTGAACTAAGGTATGTATCAAAAGGTTATCCTTATTGACCAGTAGCAATGAATCACGATATTTGTCCGTAAGTTCCGTATAAAGTTTTCTTTCATACTTTGTAACTGCATAGTCAGCCATAAGTCCATAGATTGTGCGATAGATATGATAATAATAGGGACGGAGGTTTTTCGACAACCGTTCAATATGAATATTTCGCATCAAATCCATTGCTTCCTTATACATGCCTGCCATTCCTAAGACATCAGCTTTATTCATACGGGCATTATCTATATATTCTCGGTTTCCAAGACGCATAGCTATCTGTTCCCTCTCCTCGGCAACATAAAATGCAGAATCCGTATTGAATGAACGATATTCATCCAATAACGCACTAAGAATGGCAAAATGTTCTTCCTCTGATATGGACTGAAGCAACTGATTTTTCAGTTTTGCCAATCTCAACTCTTTTTGTTCCATATATATAGGGCGTTCCTTTATTGACTGATCTAATTTCAGCAATAAAGAATCGACTCGGTTGCTGTCTATAGCATAAACATAACATATGCCAACGATACAAAAACACCAAAATACAACTATACTTTTCATAGCTTAACATATCAATCAAAAACTTCATATTTGAAAGTCTTTACGCAAAAGTAACTAAAATACAAAAGAATTTATCTACTTTATATGAATTATTTTAATATTCATACAGTATATGTTCACACATTATTTAACCTTAAAAATAATACTATTGCGTATTGCGATGGCTTTATTTAACAATTTATTACCAAAGCCATATCTGCTAAACTTATAACATAGAATTATTAATATGTTTCACTCTGACAATAAATGTATTTTCCAAAAATTATATTGAGCTGTGATAAATACGATAGTTATGCTTGTTTAAACAGCCCTTGAATCCTGCCGTATTTCAATTCTCTTTTTCCCATATAACGATTTTCCCGTTTTTATTTATCCCGTCAGTAGCTCCACCTTGCCGGGTTCAGGGTGCGAAGCTACGGACGGGTCCCCTAAAAATCTGCAAGGCCGCCTCGCGCCCTGCGGGTTTTGGCGAAAATTTTTCAATCCGTCCAGCCGGGCGGTTGAAAATTTTTCACCAAAAGCCTTGCATATTTTCTCCCCGTCCGTATCTGCCCCCTGAAACGAGCAAGGTGAAGCCACCGACAAGGCATAAAAAAAAAGTCAATGTTATGAAAAAGAGAATTGAAATACGGCAGGATTGGAAACGAGGCTTCGGCTCCGCTCCAACCGGCATTAAAAATTGGGTGAAGTGGTCGCCGGTCGGTTTCGTGGTCTATGTGGCGGTGCGTTTCGTGTGTGCCTTTTTGGGTGGTGTGGCGATTGGTTTAGGTAGTGTGCTGCCCATGTTGGCAGTTTGGGCGGTGGTGGTCTTCCTCATCCGTGCCGTGTGGCGCATTCTTTGCGTGCTTGCCCTTTTTATCCTTGTTCTTTGCGTGATACTCTGACAGAATATGAATCATTTTAAAATCAAATCATTATGACTAAAGTACATTTATTGGGAGCCAACAGAAGTTACGACAGAAGCGTTCAGACCGTTTCAGTCAATCAAGTGGTAGTATTGGAAGGCTACAGCCATGACAGCTATGTTGTGTATGAAGTAAGCCGCAACGGGTGGGGAATAACCTATCATCTTATCAATTTGCGGACATACGAGTTTCATACATCCGACCTTATCCGCCCGTTATCGGAGAAATTCGGGATAGGAATCTATTACGATGATGCGAACCCCAGGTTTTTAGATCCGTTGGAAACAGCCGCTTTACTCACCAAGGCAAAAGAGAAGAAAGCCGAAGAAGAAAAGAAAGCGAAGGAAACAAGAGAGGAATACGGACGTATCGCCAAAATCGGTGCGGAGCGTTTGCGCCCCCTTGTCCCGACGGATGCAAAGGCGGTCATTATCGGCACACTACGGGTAAACGAGTGCGACAGCTATACGGACTATTATGACTACAGTATAGCAAGAACCGTCATTTTAGGCTTTTCCAAACATACACGCAACCTCTTTTCAGAAATGCGCAAGCATGCCGCCAATTTTGAGGGAACAGCCTATTTGGCGGAATATAACGCAGATTACGAACACCGTGAAAATTACAGCATGGGAGACGGTATGTATCTGGGCAGGAACAAGTACAGCGGTTGGACGATTGAGAAAGAGCCTATCCACGACCTTGAAAAATTCATAGAACGGTATGCGCACACCGCAGGGGATGAAGCCAACCTTTGCATGAAAGCACCGCAGAGAAACAGCGATACGGCAGAACAATCCACAGCAACCGCAGACCTTTCAACCCTCAGTCTTGAAATCGTGGAATACAGCGAAAAGGCGATTGCCGTATTCGGTGACACCAGGCCGATAAAGGACATTCTGAAAGACCTGAACGGTCTGTTCCGTGCGAACCTCACCTATAAGGGCGAAAGGCGTGCAGGGTGGATATATTCCAAAAAGCAGGAAACGAAAGTAAGGGAAGCACTCGCCACGTGCATTCGTGTATGACAGCATGAACGGCTGGGCGGAACAATCCGCACGCCTATCAACGAACCCATAAAAAAGTAACGACATGAGAACGGAAACAAGAACATACACCCTCTATCGGATAACCGAGTTATCCGAGGAAGCCAAAGAGAAAGCACACAACGAATGGTTGTGCAACCGATATTTTTACGGTTGGACACACGAGAACCGTCAGACCCTTGATACCTTTTGCGAACGCTTCGGCATTGTGTGCCGTAATTGGAGATATGACGCATGCAATTACAGCTATGACTACCGCAGCAGGCAGGAAGACTGCATAGACGGGCTAAACGGTTGGCGGTTGGCGGCCTATCTGATGAACAACCATTGGAACGACCTGTACACGCCAAAATATTTTTGGAAAGGGACGAAAGGACGAAAAAGCAGGATATTTGTAGATGCCTGTTGTCCCCTTACGGGCTATTATATAGATAACTGTATTCTTGATCCGATTTATCAGTTCTTGAAATCCCCCACCGAAAATATCACGTTTGACAGCCTTATGAACGAATGTCTCGACAGTTTTTTCCGTGCTTGTCGGGATGATATGGAAAGCACCCAAACTTTGGAATACTTCACGGAAGAAAGCAACGCCAACGGTTGGGAATACCTTTCAGACGGAAAACCATTCAATTAATTATCAACATTTAAAACTTATCATTATGAAAACGAACAAGAAAGTACAGAAGAAGAGCGTACAGAAATCAGAGAAAGAAAATGCAGTAAAGGTGACCGCTTTGGCAATCATCCCGAAACCGATTACACTACTCACACCGCAGGACGTGCCCACGGCTACCGAAGTGACAGAAGCACCCGAAACGGCAACCGTTCCCACTGTTACGGAAGAAGCACCGCAGCAGGCCACGTTCAAGACACCGCTTGCAACGGCCACAGCCGAAACAGACCTTGACATCACCACCGTACACCCAAGTAGGGACAACCACCGCAAGACGTTCAATGACGCATCATTGCAGGAACTTGCGGAAAGCATTCGGGAAGTGGGAATCCTGCAGGCCATTGCAGTACGCCCACGCACGGAAGGCGGTTATGAAATCATATACGGTGAACGCCGTTACCGTGCCTCATTGCTTGCAGGAGCAAAGACCATAAAGGCAACCATATATAACAATGTGACGGACGATGAAGCGGAAGACATGTCGTTAAGCGAGAACTTGCAGCGTGAGCAGGTACGCCCCACTGAAGAAGCAAAAGCGTTCAAGCGGTTGCTTGAAAAGGGCAGATATGACATGTATTCACTGACCGCCCGTTTCGGACGGAGCGAGAAATATATCTATACCCGATTGAAACTGAACGAACTCTATGCGCCTATCGGTGAACTGTTGGACAATGAAACAATCACTGTCAGCGTAGCCGAGGAGATAAGCACCTATGAGCCCGATATACAAAAGGACGTGTACGAGAAGCACCTCAAAGAGGGGAACGGTGAGGATTGGACGGGATATACATTGAACCTCTTCAAAAGGTACTTTGAAAAATACTATACCACCGACCTTGGGCAATACAAGTTCGACAAGACGGAATGCAAGACATGCGTACACAACGCAGCCAATTACAACCTTTTTGCCGAGCATAACGGGTGCGGACACTGCACCAACCGCAAATGTCTGGAAGCCAAGAACGCAGCCCATGTGGCAAAAGAGACGGAGAAACTTTTGAAATCCGATCCGAAGCTGGTTGTCGCACGCCCCTACTACGGAAGCCGTAACGATATGGCACTACAGAAATTGGACAAGAAAGGGCATGAAATCAAGGAACTTGACTACAACGTATCGGCAAGGGAATTCCCCAAAGCACCCGAAGCACCGAAGAAAGAGCAGTTCACCCAAACGAAAGAGTACGAACAGGCGGTGCAGACATTTGAGCGCAGAAACGAGGAATATGCCCGAAAGGTGGAGGAACTTGACCGCATGAAGGAGGAAGGCAGGATAAAGACCTATGTAAAGGTAGGACAGACAGAACCCGAACTCTGCTACGTGGAGATAAACAGGAAGGAAACCGCCCCCGTCACTATCGGGACATTGCAGGAAAGGGACAAGCGTTTCAAACAGCTTTCCATCGAAAAGACCGTTGCCGATACGAAAAAGATTGTCCGTGAGAACGACTATCCCGAAAGCCCGTTCACGCAGTACGAAGACGGTATGGTTTATTTTGCCATGCTTGCCCAACTTCAAAGGAGACATTTCCCGCTTTTCGGCATCAAGGACCAGCCTTTCGCATTGGACGAGAAACAGCGGATGAAAATCGTTGCCAAACTGACGGACGCACAAAAAACGGTAATCAAACGGGACTTCATCAGCCACTTCCTTTGTGAGAACGGCCACGGGGACAACAACGCATCCAAGCTGCTGAGGGACTTCGCAAACATGCACTTCCCCGACCAATACGGACTTGTCAAAGCCACCCACGAGGAAGAATATCAGAAACGGCATGAACGTTTGGAGGAAAGGATAAAGGAAATGAAGAAAGCGGAAAAGAAAGCTGCCAGGGAAGCCGTAAAACAGCAGACGACAGAAAAGAAGACCACCGCCCCGAAAACAGAGAAGCCCGAAAGCGGAAAAGCCGCCTGACCCCAAGCGGAGAGCATGTGCCGGAAACAACATCCGGCACATCTTTTTCACCGCCCCCAAGAGAACAGAGGGCAGGGCCGGACGCCCCCACCCACACCGCCACCGTAAAACCTTTTAAAATATCAGCGAATGAAATATATAAGAATGTTCCCGGACGTGGAATATTCCACCGACAGGGATTTTTTCCTTGAAAATCAGATTGTCTGCATTGTAAGCAGGGAGGGCACGAAGTTTTGCAGCCTGATAGAGAACCGTCTGTTCATGCGTTCCCAAAGCCGCCATATCAGCAAGCGGATGCAGCTGCATATCATGTGTGAAATCCACAAGGAAATCTGCCGCCTTCGCTATGGCGGCGAGCCGGTGGAATGACCTGCCACACCCCATACCTGAATTCCTCACTTCCTAAAAAAGTCGGGCAATCCCTATGCGGTTGCCCGGCTTTTTTCTATTTTTGCAGGGTTGAATCAAAAAAGAAAGTTATAAGATTAAAGAATTTGAATAATAACATATTAGAATAGCTTTTAGCTGTTTGTTCTTACTCTCGAAACGACCAAATTCAAAGCAGGAGAATAAACGGGCGGAGTCCTTGTCATACACTAATGGCACGGTCTTAACTCGTTTCCTGCATGGGTGCTTGGTCGTACCGGAGAGTAGAACCTGTTAAGTTCCGTGCTTTTTTTCGGCACTTAACAGTAATTACGGACAAGGCATTAACAAAAAACTCATGGAAATATGTATGACAGGAATGTAGCCATTACCGGCAGTACCATTGAAAAGACAAGCCGGTACGACCGGTTCAGGGAAGACAATATCCGTATGGAACTCTATCGTATTATCCTTGCACTTTATGATGAAGGATACCGCATGTTCTCCTGCAATCTGAATACCTATATCGGATTATTGGCGGCAGATACGGCCATCATGCTCCGTGAAGCGGACAAATGCCCGGAGATACATCTTTCAGCCGTCATCACCGGCACACGCTATCAGGCAGATACCGACAAAATGTATTGCGCCTTATATGATGACCTGATAAAGAAGGCGGACAGCAAGGAGACGCTTTCTGAGAAAGACAGCCTCACCGGTGCGCTTGCCGCAGGCCATATCATCTGTTATTACGAGGACTTTTCTTTGGAAATGCAGCGGATACGCATGTCCGCCACTCCTTGTACCAATATCCGCAAAATGATATAGGCATCTATTCTTTATCGCAGGTTACAACAACTTTTCCAGCCGGACAATCCGTTTTTCGGTTGATGGATGCGTGCTCATGATATATTCGGTGAACGAAGGCCGCTCCCCACCCGTTTCCGCCACCTCCAGCCGACGCAGGAACGAGAGCAGGCCCTCCCCGCAACCGTAACGTACCGCATACGTGTCGCAACGGTATTCGGCATATTTGTTGATATTCACCTCTGCTATCCGGCTGATGCCGTAAATCGTATGATGCAGCAGTTTATAAAGGCTCCACCAGAGTCTGGCCATCCCCACCACGGCGAAACGGACAGCCGGGACCACGGCGATTACCAGATTGCCTATCAATCCGAAAAACAGTGCAGGAAGAAGGAACAGCCCGTACAGACAACGGTAGCCCAGCGACTGCATCGAGAAAAGAAGCACCTGATAGACGAAATCATAATGCGAGATATGCCCCACCTCGTGACTGATTATCCCTTTGAGTTCCTCATCCGTAGCCACCCGGAGTATGCCGTCCGTCAGACCGATGGTATTGAAACCGAAGGTCACGGCGTTCGTGCGTGCATCCCTGTTGCGGTAGATATTCAGTTTCCTCTCCATCCCCATTTCCGAAAGCAGGCGTTCCAGCCGTACCCGTTCCTCACCGCCCAGCGGTCTGTAACCCTCTTTCATCCGCATCAGCCATACGTTCAGCGGTGAAAGGCTGTACAGAATATAAAGCAAGACCATATAGAAAGGCAATGAACAGACCAGATGATGCGCAAAGCCGTATCGGGCAAACAATCCCGGCAGGAAGGAAGGGAACACCCATTCCACGACAGCCAGCAGCAGGACATAAAAGGCCGATATAAGAATAATGTTTACCACCGCCACATAAGAGAGCAGAAGCAATTTGAATAAAATGCGGAATATCCTGAGTGTTGTTTTCATACGTATCTGATTGATTAATTAACTTCCGGCTAAATATAGAAACAAATTCCGTGCAATAGGAAACAATTACTCTTCCTTTGTTTTCATTAAGCAAATTTCATAAAATCAAGAACGGCGGGATACCCCACCGTTTTTCCTGACCGGCCTGACAACGGCTATTCTCCAGCCGTATCATTCGCAGTGTCAAATGTTACTGTCAGTTCCCTTTCCTGTCCGAAATTGTCCCGGACAAAGAATTTCAGTTCCGAGCGTCTGGCACTTGTCGAACGGTAAAAGAGGGTGAATACCTGCCTGACCGGATTTTCCCTATCCAGTTCCGGCACTTCCGCCAACGGCCTCACTTCCCGGTTGACGAGTCTTACGCCTTCACTGTCCGTCACCTCTCCCTTGCCTTCCATCTGGATGTAACCGATTTCATACTCCGCCTTTTCATAGTCCCCTTCACGGTCAAGATAAAAGCGTATCTCCACCGTTTCACCCGTTTCAATCTGTTCTTGCAGATACCATAACGAGAGGCTGAAATCATAATCCTGCCGGATGTCTATAGCATCGTTGCAGGAACCGAAGGCCAGCACCGCAAAGAGTGCGCCTATACATATATATAGTACATTTTTCATTTTTAAGTTTCTCCTTTCTCTTTTCATTAGTTAATGATAAGGCGGACGCCCAGTCCTACCTGCGTATGGAAATTACCCGCATCCGTTCCGAACAGGGCCCTTTCCTTGACTTGCAGCAGGAGCATCACCCGGTCGGTCAGATAAGTCTCAAAGGCCGCAGTCAGCCCACCGCCATAGATAAAGCAGTCACCGTTTGTCACCGTCGCCCCGTCAGGAAGCAGGGAGGTTCCCCGGTTGACCGTCTCGAAACCGCCCAATGCCGAGAGTCCGATACGTAAACATACATTCCGGCCCTTGTCCCACAATACGGGAATAAAGTAACCGAGCTCCCCTGTGAACTGCGCTTTGGGTATCGCCTTATTTTCATAGGTGTACTCCTTTATCTGATAATCCAGGCCATACAGCCAACAGGTACGGTTACGGTTGGTATGTGTAAAGGCCAGCGAGGTGAAGTAGTGGCGTTCACCGCCACTCTTCCATGAAAGGAAATGATTCACCCCGCCCGTCGTAAACTGTATGCCCGTCTGCCCCGGCAAGTCACGCTGCGCGTATGCTTCGCCCGCAAGGAGCGACAGTACAGCAACTGTCAATATGAATAATATTCTTTGCATATACATTATATTATATATAGGTTATTATTTCAGGTGCAGCTCACTGATTGGTTTTGCCGCCACAAGGTCTGTATTCTCTATGCGGAACGACTGGTGACGGGCACCAGCCTTTTCGTAAATCTCCACTACCAGCAGCTTGTCATCCGGCAGTGTCAGCTTGGGCAACACGAAGATGTTGCGTACCGTGGCCTTGCCGTCCACCGTTGTCAGACGGTTGTAAGTCCTTACCGGCTCTATAATATTCTCCTGCATGGCCGTGCGCCTGGCCACCTTCTTGTCGACCACCTTGAAACGGATATGGTCAATGTCGAACGATATGTCCGAGGTGTTGCGCAGGGAAGTATGCAGGTACAGCAGGTCATTGTTGATATAGATTCCTTTGAGCAGGGTCTGTATGCCGTACTTCTTGCAGCCGATATGCCTGATGTCCCTTTTGTTCTTCTTATACAGCGTGTACATGATGCGGTTCACCACCAGCGGTGTCTCCCCGCCGAGTTCCTTCAGTTTCACGAACATGCGGTCGTCAGCCGCCCCGCCCATCGGGTTCTTCCGCAGCCAGTCTTCCATCTCAATGGAAAGTTGTGCCGGTTCATTCTTATATACCACATTAAAGGAATAGAAGCAGCCGTCAGCCGTAATGACCGAGAAGTTCGTCTCGCCCTCAAAGCCCTTTACGGCAGACTTGATACGTACCACATTTTCCGCCCCCGTAGCTTTGTCGGCAATGATGTCGTAGGAGCCCAAATCCACATATTTCACTTCCGAAGGGAACAGGATATGTACGGTCTTCGAGAAAGTCACCTCGATGAGGTGCGGTGCGATAATCTGATTGGTGGGGAAAATCCTTGTTTCCACGGATTCCTGCGCCTTTACCGACAATACGGTCAAAAGCATTACTAATGATAAAATAATTCTTGTCTTCATCTGATTACTGTTTTTTTGAGATTAATAGAAGTTGATAATTTGCTTTCACGGCCACCTTCACCTCACGCATCTTTGTGGCCAGGTATTGCGACCCGCCGCCAAGCACGCCCCTTGTCACGTCCATGACCAGTTGCTGCGAGGCACTGCGTGCGAATGAGACGCTTGTCCCGAAACTGCCCCCGATATTGGCGGCGGCTTCCTTCATGGCGGTACGTTCCGCTGTGTTCGGGACGAAAAGTCCTTCCTGCCCGTCCATATCGTAAGCCACCAGTTCCACCGGCAGGATATTGCCGCCGCTCTCTATGGAGTTTACCGTGACCGCCATCCGTTGCCCCTCGATACGCACCGTGCCATATAGCGGAGTATTGGCAGGCACAGGCACGCCGCCCACTTGCAGCGGTTCCAGCAGCCGGAACTTCAGTCATGCCCCGGTGGTCACCGTCTGGTCTTCAGCCACGCAGGCACGTATCGTATTGGTTCCGGCAGGCTGTCCGGCACCTACCGCCGTGGCAAAACCGTAATTGCGGGGTATCGTGTCAGGAGCCGGTGGCGCAGCCAGCGACGAAACCACATTCTCCGTGGCACGTCCGGCGGCTATGGCGGCAGGGTTGCCGGACGGACCGCCCGACTGTATGCTTTTCACCTGCCCGCCCGCCTGACCGGGAAAATAGCGTGCCGCCATCTCATACGACTTTTCCATCAGTTCCAACGGGTCCTGTCCCTTCCGTTCCCGGTCCAGCTTTTCATTAAGCTCCTTCACCTGCCGTTCCAGATCGCTTACCCTGGGATTGTCTTTCGGTTCCTGATAGAACGAGGCTATCTGTCTTGATATTTGTTGTTGCTGTTGCTGTGACTCCCGGATAGCGTCCTGTTCCGGTGCCGCCTTTTCCGGCTTCAGCCCGTCCAACGTGTCCGGTATCAGGTAATCGCCCGCCATGTCCTGCAAGGTTCTTACCTTTTCCTGCCTGCGCTTCTTCATCCGCTCCAGTTCGTAAGCCTTCTGTTTGTCGGTTATCGTTTTCGGTGCGATAGCGTCGGGTATCGTTGTATTGATGCCTGCCGTCCCTTCCACCGTTTCCGTTGTGTCCGGCTTGAAGATAAACCAGATGAACCCGGCGCAAAGCAGGGACAGAACAGCCGCCACGCCATAGAATTTCAGCTTGTCGGCAGCCTTGCGGCTTGACTGTTTCCCCTTTTCGGATACGGACTCCGCTTTCCGCATTTCCTTCTCCTTTTCTTTCTTATCGGATTGTGTCATTGGATATATTGTTTTTTAATGGTTGGATACTGTCCGTCTGGGGAAACGCAATCCTTTGGAGATGCCGTACCTCAATCGGAAATTTGTCTGTTCCGCAGAAACCGCCCACGATGCAGGCAAGGTCGATGGCGGCGAAGAGTCCGAGCAGGTAAAGGATGACAACCTTTTGCTGCCGGCAGCTCAACCGCAGCCAGCGTCTGCGGAGTCCGGCCATATGGCGGTCTATCCCCGTTCTGAACGGGTGGAAGACCTTTTTTATTCCCTTATCTTTCATACTGTCCGATGTCCCTGTTTTCGATGATGGTAAAACTCTCTATCAGAAAGCCCTGCGGGTTGTTGTCACTCCGGGTGACGTTCCTCAGACGGCAGGTGGTGACAAGCGACCTTTCGGTAACGCTGCTCGAACGGATGATGTGCTGCCGGCAATAGGCCTTCATCCGGTAGGGATAACTGTCGAAGTTCCCCCTTATGCTGTCCACCGTCAGCGTCTGCGAGATGTTTCCCGCTATCATCCGGTTGAAATAGCCTTTTTCCTGCAAGTTCCGGTAGTAGCCGATGGCGCTTTCATCCGAAAGGTAAAGGGCACGCTGCACATTGCTTTCAATGGCGCTCTTGTCCGGTGACAGGGAGAAGAACAGCTCGTGGAAACGCCTGATATGTTCCCTCGCTTCCACCGGACGGTTCTGCTGCACGTCCTGCGAAAGGGCCAGCATCAGTGATTTTCCGCTGTCCAACACATAGATTTTCTGTCGCTGCGCCTCGGCGAAATCATAAGCCTTTCATACGGCAAATACCGTTACCAGCGTACACGCCCCCAGGAATATCATCCCGAACAGCCGTAGCTGCCGGAACGATGTCTCGATGTTTTTTAATGATTTGAATTCCATTTTCTTCTTCTGTTTTTAATGTTGTCGTTATACAATTATTGATGTAAGGTTAGAACATTTTCCTGATACGTCCGGCTATCGCTCCGCCTGCTGCACCGCCTACCGCCGCGGCACCGTTACCGGCCATCTTTCCGGCACCGTTTGCCTTCTGCCCGTAAGCTCCGGCACCGCCCGCCTGGATAATCCACGATGAAACGGTGGGGACACAGAAGTAACCGATGATACCTATAATCATGAAAATACAGTACACTTTCCCCGACGAGTCCGGTATGAATGCCGGGTCCTGCATATTCTCTATGTCCTGCTGCAACATCAGTATCTGTATGCGTGAGAGGACCGCTCCGAACAGGTCACTCACCGGCAGCCACAGATAGATGCAGATATACCGGGACAGCCAGGTGGTCAGCGTGCTCTGGAATCCGTCATAGACGGCCAGCGCGAAGGAGACAGGTCCCAGGATGGACAGTACGATCAGGAAGAAGGTCCTCAGCGTGTCTATCAGCAGCGAGGCCGCCTGGAAGAAGAGTTCCAGCAGTTCGCGGAACCATCCCCGGATTTTCTCGCCGAGTTCGTATATCTTCTTCTGTCCGTACATGTTTATCATCGTGTCCATGTCCCCCAGCGACCAGCCCAGTTCGTCCAGCCTCTTGTCATACGCCTCGTCGCTCACAAGGAAGGCCTTCGCCGGGTCACGCAGCATCGCCTCGCGTTTCAGCCTGTCTTTCTCTTCCTGGTATTTCCTTATGTCGAAGGTCTGCTGTTCGACCAGTGAGGAAGTCGCTTTGCATACGGGAGAAAGAATCCCGTTGATTGTGCCCAGTACCATAGTCGGAAAAAACATGATGCAAAGGCCCAGCACGAAGGGCCGGAACAGGGGGAACACGTCTATCGGCTCGACCCGGGCAAGGGACTGCCATACCCGGTAGGCCACATAGAACAAGGCGCCGAGGCCCGCCACTCCCTTCGCTACCGAAGCCATGTCTTCACACAGCGGCATCATTTCATCATACAACGAGCGCAGAAGCTCGTGAAGGTTTGTCCAGTCTATTGATAATAATAACATAGTCTTCTTGATTTAACGGATGAATGATTACCAGTAACGCTGCTCGTGTGTCCCGTACAGGGAGAGCACCCGTGCGGCATCCCCCTTTTCCTTGCTCCGCAGGTACGACACGCCGATGTTCTTGCGGGTATAGTACCATGTCAGGTTCTTGTATTCCAGCACCTCGCCATATATCCGGTTGATGATGTCCAGCCGTTCCTTGTCCGTCATCGAGAGTCCGGTTGCCGTGGTCACTTCCTTCAAGTCCAGCAGCAGGTCGCTGCTTTCCTTAAGCAGTCTGTTGTACCCGAAAGCGATGGCCGATAGCTCTTCCACCGTAAAGTTGGGGTCGCCCGTCATCGTGTTGAAGTTCGTCACGTAGATGTCGCTGATGTCACCCACCAGAAGGATGGTCTGCTGCACCTTGCGGGCGCCCTTTACCAGGTCATGCACCGACTTCAAGGCATCGTAATAGGCCTTTCCTTGCTTATAAATCTTTACAGTCTCCTGAAAATTGCTCCACATGTTCTGTGCAGTTGTGGAAGTCTGTACGATTTCATTGGCCGAGTTCACGATACTCTGTGCGAGGTTCGTGGGGTCTATCACCGTCCATTGCGCCTTGCTTGTCACTGAAAGGGATGACAATGCCATAAACAAAATTATCGTTCTCTTCTTCATGCCCTATCTCCTTTCTTTAGTCAGTAAATACCGGCTGTCGTCGTCACGGGAAAACAGACCGTAACTGCCGAACAGCAACACCTCGCTGCCTGAAAAATACCCGATGCATCCGGCATCCCTGTTCCCGTGCAGGAAAAGGTCGTCACCACCGCGCAGCGGGATATTGATTTCAACGTAGGCCCTTTCTCCGGCGAACAGCGTGGCCTTGTATCCCTTGAAGCCGTCCGTCACCCGGTTGGATTTACGGATGGTCAGCGTCGAGCCGCCTTCCCTGTTCATTCAGTGCCCGCAGATGCGGTCATGTTCCAGTTCCTTTCTCATCTCCCCAATCAGGTTCAGCAGGTCCAGATTGGTCAGGGTGGCGTCTCCGAGCGCTTCCCTGCATTGGCTTAATAAATCTTTCTTACTCATTGTGTTTTATGGATTAAAGGATTGTTTGTTTTCCTGCCGCTTGTTTTCGGCAAGCTGTCTGATAGCCAGCTCGATGTTTCCATCCAGCTTTTCCGTAAGCCTGGTAAGTTCCAGTTTTTCAGTCTCTTCTGTGGTGTAGCAAAGGTACTCTTCAGCCGAAACTTCTGTCGCATATACCGCACTTTGTGTACCGCCAAGCCCTATCCAGACCTCTTTATAAAGCCGGTTGGCCGCATTGGCAAGATTGATGGAAAGTATCTGTGAGCGTTCCTTGTCCGTCAGGCCGAGCAGGTTCTGTATCTGGTCGAACTTGTTCTGGTACTTTCGTTGGTCAAGCAGTATCTTGCAGTCCGAATTGTTGATGATTGTCTCCTTTACAACCGGACTCGATATGATGTCGTCCACTTCCTGCGTCACCACAACCGCTTCGCCGAAAAATTTTCTGACCGTCTTAAACAAATATTTAATATAAGAGGCCATACCTTCCTTGGCGATTGCCTTTCATGCTTCCTCAATCAGTATCATCTTGCGGATGCCCTGCAAGCGTCTCATTTTATTAATGAAAGTCTCCATGATAATGATAGTCACCACCGGAAAAAGGACGGGATTATCCTTCACGACATCCAGTTCGAATACGATGAACCGCTTGTTCAGTAAATCCAGTTCCTTGTCCGAGTTCAGCAGATACCCGTATTCGCCGTTCTTGTAATAGGGTTCCAGCACGTTCAGAAAACCGTCCACGTCAAAGTCCTTCTCGCGCACGTTCTTGTCCGCCAGCACCTTGCGGTAGTCTTTCCTTACAAAGTCATAGAACGAGTTGAAGTTCGGCTTTATCTTCCGGTTCTTCTTTATCTTCTCGATATACAGGCTGACTGCGTTCGAGAGCGCCACCTCTTCCGAGCGCCGGGGCGGTTCGTCCTCCCTTTTCCATAAGGTCAGAATCAGCGTCTTGATGCTGTCCCGCTTCTCGATGTCATACCGGTAATCCTCGGTGAAGAACGGATTGAAGGAAATCGGGTCATTTTCCTGGTAAGTGAAATAAACTCCGTCATCCCCGTTCGTCTTCCGGCGGATCAGGTCGCACAGCCCCTTGTATGAATTTCCGGTATCCACCAGCAGGATGTGCGTGCCCTGTTCCCAATACTGCCTCACCATATGGTTGGTGAAAAAGCTCTTTCCGCTGCCCGACGGGCCGAGGATGAACTTGTTCCGGTTGGTCACCACCCCTTTTTTCATGGGCAGGTCGGATATGTCGAGGAAGACGGGCTTTCCCGTCAGCCGGTCCACCATGCGCAGCCCGAAGGGGGAGAGCGAGTTCCGGTAGCAGGTTTCTGCCGTAAAGAAGCATAGTGCCTGTTCGGTGAACGTGTAGAAGCTCTCTTCCGAAGGGAAGTCCGCCTCGTTTCCCGGTATGCCCGCCCAGTAAAGGACCGGCAGGTCGGTGGTATTATGGCGGGGCGTGCATTCCATCAGCGCCAGTGCGCTGCCCACGTCGTTCTTCACCCGCCGCAGCTCATCCCCGCTTTCGGCCCATGCAATCACGTTGCAATGGCAGCGGACGGATTGCAGTCCGTTGGTATGTGCCACGTTCAGGTATTCGTCCAGCCATTCCTTGTTTATCTGGTTGCTCCGACTGTAGCGTGAAAGCGACTGCATGTTCTTCGCCGTCTTCTCGAAACGGGCTAGGTTCTCGCTGCTGTCGTCTATGAATATCCACTGGTTGTAGATATGGTCGCAGGGAAGCATGATACCCACGGGCGAGGCATAGCTCAGGCGGCAATCCGAGCGGTCCGTGGAAAGACGCTCATAGCGTCCGTCGGTCCGTACCCTGCCCGGCAGGTCGTCGAGGTCGGAAAGGGTATGCAGGCAGAGCCGTTTGTCGCCGATACGCATCCCGTCCGGGTTCAGCTGCATGTCCTGCAACATGACGCTTCCGTCCGAAGACAGGGTCAGGTACCTCTCGATGATGCCCGGTCCGTCTTCCGTTCCCGTTATCTCTTCCGTGGACAGCCGCTCCAGCCTGGCAAGGCCGCTGTCATTCACGATACTCTCGAACTGTCCCACCGACTCCATGAAACGCTCCATCGTCTCCCTGTCCTGTATCTCCTTCGGCACCAGAAATTTCCGGCACAGCGTGTTCCAGTTGCTCTGCTGCCGGGAGCGTTCCCTGGTGGTCTTGGTGAGAAACAGGTAGCAGGTGTGGTTGAGGTAGGGCCGTTCGTTGAAGTGGCGTTCAAAACTGCGGGAGAGGAAGCCCGGGCCGTCTTTTCCGATGTCGGGCCTGTATTTCTCCGTGATGAAAATATCCTGCTTGTGGATGATTGAATAGTTAGGCAATACCTTGATTGCCTTGGCTCATGTGGCGTGCATCGCCTCATATTCCGCGGATGATACCGAAAACACTTCCGGCAGTGTCACCCGGAAAGCCACCGTGATGTCGGCATCCTTGCTGACGATGCAGCCGTGCTCCACCGCCATGACGGGGAATTTGCTTTCCAGTGTGGATGTTGTCAATGTACTTCTCATGATTTACGATTGTTGTTGTTTAATCAGACGTGTGATACGTTTGCGTGAGAGGATTCTCCTGGGATGCTGCCGGGCGGCAAGGAGCTTCATCAGTCCGTGGCTGCCGAAACGCCGGTTCAGAGAAAAGGTCAGCCAGACCACTGCCGTGGCAGCCGATACCCCGAAGCCGATACACGTCCATTGCCCGATGCCCGCCGTGTACATGATGACGAACACCACGAACACGGCAAGCAGCCCGAAAGCAAAAATAAAAAGGTACTGGGCACGGAGCCCTTTGAACTCCACCTCACGGCCCACGCCTTTGTTTATCTCAAAGTCAGACATAAGCTGTTGTCTTTTATCTGTTCTTAGAGGAAGAATGACCTCAGGATAGTGGCGGCCACTATCAGGAAAATGCAGGCTCCGAACCATGAGCTGGCGGTTTTCGAGGTGTCGGGGTCACCCGAACTGAATTTCTGGTAAACCTTGACGCCGCCTATCAGGCCGATAATGGCACCCACCGCGTACACCAGTTTCGTGCCCGGGTCAAAATATCCCGTCACCAACTGCGTGGCTTCCGTGATGCCCGCCTGTCCGTTTCCTTGTGCCATTGCCGCACCCGCTGCCGCCAGTATGGCCAGCATCATAATCAATCTTTTCTGTTTCATTGAATTACGAGATTTTTAAAGTGAATAAAAATCCACGGGCTGCCCCCTTTCACTATCCCCATAAGGCAGCCGTGGCCGTTTATGGTTTAATAGTTCAGGGGGTAAGTGCCGGCAGGTAATCAGCCGGAGTCATAATATGCCATTTGCATTGTTACATGATTTGGTGGTGAAACTTCATTGTTAATTCTCTCCCGGGATGAGGGTCTGAATCATCCCGAATCGTAATAGCCTTTTGCTTTCATTGTCTTTACTGTCCTTATCGGTTTATTTTAAATATTCCCCACACTTGAATCCCTTGCGGGGCATATAGCTCTCAAAGGAGGAGGATTTGAACAGCCACATCCGGTTCGCCCACCGGGCAAGGTCACGCTCGTACTGCGTGGGCACCCGTTCATTCCCATAATCCCGGAAAGGAATGACAAAGGGGGTAATTCCCAGTTCCCTGAGTACATTTAACCGGAACAGGTCCTGCTCAATGGTCGAATTGAATCCTATCAGTACGTAACAGGTTATCTTGTAGGGCTTCACGTGCTTTACCATTTCTTTCAGGCGGTCCCTCAGGTCAAGCTGCGGCAGGTCCCATGCGATATGGATGTTCTGCTTCATCCTGAGCCTGTTCAGGTGCCAGGCCTGTTCCTCGTCCATAATCCTCACGTCCACGCCGTGCAGCTTCACGGGCTGGCCCGCTTTCATCAGATAGCTTACCGCACTCCTTCACTGCGGGTTCGCAAAGAAATTGTTGTCCAGCACCTCAATCCATTTCCCTTTCGGGTTCAGTTCCACCGGTTCCACGGTCTGAATGTATCCTTCTTTCTCACGGACGAGGCAGAAAGGACACTTGCGGATGCAGCCTCTTGAAAAGAACTGGAGCGAAAAAGGGTATTCGGGGTAAATGGAATAGTCCATCATCCGGCTGTTCTCCACAGCTTCGGGAAGCCTGCCGGCTATGTCATACCCGGTGCCGCCCCTTACCACTTCCCCCACATCCAGCAGGTCATAGTCATAATCAGGCGTGAAGGTGAATACCTTGCTTGCCAATACCTTGTCATACCGCTGTCGCGGTGCCGCCCATTCCACCCGGTGCCCTTTTGCCTTGTAACAGACCGAAAGGCGCATCAGTGCGAAATTGGGGAAGTTATGCCCGTCCACATCTACCAGTCCTATGTTCATACAAATAAAATTTAATGGTGAATAGTTCCTGTTGTCTTACCGGGTGAATGCCGCAAGCGGTCTGTCATCCCGAATCGTAATGGCCTTTTGTCATTGCCGCTGTCGTTTTATGGATAAGTTAATGGAATGATTGTCTCTCCGGGAGTCGGTACGTTTCCCCCATAAGGGGAAGCCGCCGTTTGTCAACTTGAATCGAAATACGTCATAAACATGGATGATACGTTTTGTTGTTGGTATTCCTGCCGGTTCTCTCTTTTTACAGTGATACGGGCATCAACCCGTATCGAAATAGCCTCTTGCCATTGTTACCTCCTTTTTTAATCGGTTAGTCACTGTCCGGAGCAGCCCCGCCCATTTGCTCGGCTTCATCCAGAAATTTGCTGATACGGCTGTCGCTGCCATTGATACTTTCCAGTATCGAGCGTTCAATCTGCGTATCCCTGATATGGTGGATCGCCCTTAAAAGGGACAATCGTCTGTCTGTCGGAATCTCCCTGCCGTTGCAGAGGTCGATGATTAAATCAAGCTCTTCCGGCCCTATACCGGTTGCCCCGTCCGAATAATCTTCGCGGACACAGTTCAGATCTTCCAGTTCCTCGTTCAACTCGTCGGTATCCACTCCGTCACCGTTTCCTCTCTGTCCGTCATCGCCTTCATGTCCGCCGGAACTCCCGTCCGGGGAAGCCCGCCACTCTTCCACACGCTTGTCCCGGAACAGATCCGGGATGCGCTCCGGCGGCACTTGTGCAACCTTTGGCGGTGCCGTGTCCCCGTTTCTGCCAGCAAAAGTAGAGGCATTTTCCTTACCTGCAATAGCCCCGGAACCGGTGGCGTTCATTGGCGGCTGCTGGCGTGTCCCATAGCTTTTCGTGACGACAAGGCTGTCCGTTTCCGACTGTTTTTCCACCGTTTTTTCACTGCTTCTCTCCGCAGTCTTTTCTGTGGGCCTCATTTCCGCCTTGACAGGTGGAAGCTCTTTCCTGCCCGTTTTCCCTTTCGCCTGTCCACGTCCTTTCTTCCGTTCCTCTTTCACCGGATCGAACCAGCCTGCCGCACCCCGCAGGGCTTTCGCCATGCGGCGGCGTGCCTTCCCGAAACATATCTCGCCAAGCTGTCCCCTGAACAGGAACTTGTCCATGAACAGATAGGCGAACAGCAGCCAGAACAGAACCGCTCCGGCTTCATAACATAATCGCATATCCATAGCTTAAAAGATTTTGTTGTAACTCTTCTGGCAGTATGCCTTCACCTCATCCGAATGTTTCTCGAAATGTTCCCGCAATACATTGTCAATGTAATTGCCCACCGTCAACTGCCGTTTACCGGCAATGCCGACGATGACCGATATTTTCCGGTGCAGTTCCTTGTCTATATAGACACCCTGCCTGCCTTCGCATTTGTAAGGGGTGAGGAATCTCCTCATAAATTCGGCCTGTGCGGCTTTCAACGTTTGGGATGCGGCCTTTTCCGGCATCTCTTCCGCTTCAGATTCCGTCTTTGCCTTTTCAGCCGTTTCCCTGTCCGTTTCCTCTTTGGGGGGAATGGACGGTGTTACCTTTTCCGGCGGGCTACCCGCCATCAGGCTGCGCAGGTAGGCTTCATCCACCGGATTCTGTCCACTCGTTTTCCTTGCCATGACTATACAATTTTGATTGTCCGCATGATTTCATCCATAAGCGCATCAAAGCCGCACTCCTTCGTAAAGCCCGCATCCGGTGCAAACAGGGTGCTCCGGTAAACCGGGCCGCCCGTAGTGGAGAGGTCTTTGGTGAAGTTACTGCGCACGGGGACACGGGTTTGGAGACAGTCCAGTCCCAAGAGAGAGAAACCTTGCTGGTAAATGTCATATAAGACGGTACGTTCCCTCCGGTCCACCATATTCCAGAACATGCACAAGGCTTTCAGATTGGAGATGCCGGTCTTTATCAGGCGGTCATTGACAGTCGTGGCAAAGTTCAGCGTACTTTCCAGCACAAGGCGGTCTGCCTTTATCGGTACGAACAGATAATCGAGCGCACTGATTGTGGCAATCACCCCGTCACTGCCCATTGTTCCGGGCAGGTCGAACAGCACCACATCATAATGCACGTCCGCCTTTTCCTCAAACGCCCTTCAGTCCGTCATGCAATCCGCCGGGGTACTGCCGATAACAGGGTAAGCCTTCTTCTTCAACCGCCCGGCCCGTTCCACCAGAAGATTCTGATAGACGGGTGTGGTCTTTACCACTTCCATATCCCGTTTTTTCTGTTTGATGATTGAATGCTGCGGATAGTCACAATCCACTATCGCCACATTCAGACCTTTCACATAATGCAGTCACGACGCCGCATAAATCGCAAAGGTTGATTTACCCACGCCGCCCTTCTGGGAGGCGAACGAAACGAACACGGTTTTCTTTCTCTTTTCCATTGTTACTAATTTAAGTGAATAAATTGATTTATAGACAGCCGGATGAACAGCCGTCTGTCTTTGGGGCTATCTGTCCGGTTACTCATTCTGTTATCTGTTCATCCGGTTAGCTATATAGTTATTTAATTATGCGGCTACTTGGCTATCTGGCCATCTACTTATATGGCTACTCTATTACATGGCTATTTAATTATGTAGCTATTCAGCTATCTGTCTATTCGGCTATGTAGCTATATGGCTATGTACATATTCGGATAACTATTCACATATCCGATTGCATAGCCATTTATCCGAATAGCTGTTTATCCGTCTATACATTTATATATATGTATAGCTATATATCCGGATAAATGCCTGTTTGAATATCTGCCTGATTGCATATCTGTTTATCCGTTCAAATAGCTATCCGGCTACAAATAAACCTCAAAAAGAGCATCCATGAAGTACCCCCGGCTCCAAAGTCATTCATTGGCGGGTGTTGGCGTGATACGCCATGATGCACGGACAGAAAAAACTATCTACCTTTGTCGCCGGGAGAGCGGAGCCCGTTCTCGGTAAGAGAACGTAAAACAAATCCTTCAGACCTTTAATCCGGCCCAGCCGGATTTTAATATGCGTCAGCATATAGCGAGGTGTACTTTCAGCGGTTGAAAATATTTCCAACCGCTGAAAGTCCCGCCCCGAAAGGCCTTTCGGGGATGTCAGTTCTCCCAAGTCGAACTTCCTAAATTATTCATGTTATGAAAGATGAAACAAGAATCCGTAGCGCCGCAGGGCGCAAGGTGCTGGCGGACCCGCGCACGCACCGCTATTATCTCTGTCTCAATGACAGTGAGAACGAGAAGTTTCTCACGATGTTTGAACAGTCCGGCATGAAGAACAAGGCCGAATTTATCTTTGCCCGCATCTTCGGCTGAGAGTTCAAGGTAGTGAGGATTGATAAGGAAGCGCAGGAATATTATGCCCGGCTGACCGCTTTCTATCAACAGTTCCGCCGTATCGGAAACAACTACAACCAGTGTGTAAAGACCATCCATACCATTTATGGGGAAAAGAAATCGCTTGCCTTCCTTTATAAACTGGCCGAAGAAACCCGCAAGCTGGAGGAACTCTGCAAACAGATTATCGAGCTGACAAAACGGTACGAAAAAGAGTATCTCACTAAAAAGGAATAACATCATGGTGCCGAATATCACATCCGGCAGTTCATTCTATGGAGTGATTGCCTATAATAAGATAAAGGTGGACGAAGGTATGGCAAAGGTATTGTGACATCCCAAAATTGCGGCTGACACTTCGGGCAATGTCCCGATTGAACACTGCGTGCAGGCTTTCGAGCCTTACATCGCACTCAACTCGCACGTCCGGAAACCGGTTATCCACAT
>ULWJ01042964.1_pt1 | contig 58797 bp, 83 predicted proteins | sample 1960221 | NCBI WGS metagenome assembly ULWJ01 (sample SAMEA4835809, study PRJEB28245) | human gut metagenome | biome: gut microbiome; material: fecal sample | place: Denmark | collected 2008 | reverse complement strand
CTGAACGAGCGGGGACGGCCTGCCGATACCCGTACCGATTTTCAGAAACACTCCCTGAGAGCGCTTGTCCTGCTACTGTTGAAAGACTATCCCGGCAGCCGCCTTTGCGGGCACCGCGACCTCAGTCCCGACCTGAACGGCAACGGCGAGATAGAGCCCGAAGAATGGATAAAGGAGTGTCCCTGTTTCGACGCCGCTTCACTGCTTGACGAACCGCCCGTAAATCCGGGATATTTGTAATTGATTTTCCTTGAAACGAGCGGTTAATCAAAAGTTAAACAAAATATGGAATAATTTCAAACTTGACATGAACAAATAGCGGGCACATATTGTTTCAACTATAAAGATAAATTTTACAAGTATCAATATATGGAGAATTTAAATAAAACTGACATTGGACTAATAGGGCTGGCCGTAATGGGTGAAAATCTGGCGTTGAATATGGCGGATAAAGGCTGGCAGGTATCGGTTTACAACCGTACGGTTCCGGGGATTGAAGAAGGTGTGGTAGACCGTTTTATCAACGGCCGCGCACGTGGTAAGAGCATTTGCGGCTATACGGATATAGCCCGTTTTGTGGAGTCGGTGGCCGCGCCGCGTAAAATAATGATGATGGTTCGTGCAGGCAGTGCCGTGGACGAACTGATGGAACAACTGTTTCCGTTGCTCTCGCCGGGCGATATACTGATAGACGGCGGCAACTCCAACTACGAAGATACCAACCGCCGCGTGGCGTTGGCCGAAGAGAAAGGATTCCGTTTTGTGGGCGCAGGCGTGTCCGGCGGTGAAGAGGGCGCGCTGAACGGCGCTTCCATCATGCCGGGCGGTTCGGTGACCGCTTGGGACGAGGTGAAACCGATTCTGCAAAGCATCGCCGCCAAAGCGTCCGACGGCACGCCGTGCTGCCAGTGGGTGGGCCCGGCGGGTTCGGGACACTTTGTCAAGATGATTCACAACGGCATCGAATACGGCGACATGCAGCTCATCTCGGAAGCCTACTGGGTGATGAAGAATCTGCTGCAACTGAATAACGAGGAAATGTCTTCCGTTTTTTCGACTTGGAACGAGGGCAAGTTGCGCAGCTATCTCATTGAGATTACGGCCAACATCCTGCGGCACAAGGATAAGTCGGGCGGCTATCTGATAGATAAAATTCTGGATACCGCCGGACAGAAAGGTACCGGCAAGTGGTCGGTAATCAACGCGATGGAGCTGGGCATGCCGCTGGGACTGATTGCCACGGCGGTATTTGAACGCAGCCTGTCGGCGCAGAAAAGCCTGAGGGAATCGGCCGCCAAGCATTTTGTGTGCCAGCGCACGGATGTGGTGTACAACAAGCCCGAAATGGTGAAAGACATCTATTCGGCGCTGTACGCGTCTAAGCTGGTGTCCTATGCACAGGGCTTCGCCGTACTGCAACGCGCCTCGGACGCTTTCGGGTGGAACCTCGACCTGGCTTCCATAGCCCGTATGTGGCGTGGCGGCTGCATCATCCGCAGCATCTTCCTGAATGACATCGCCGCCGCTTTCGAGCAGGCCGGGAAACCGCAGCATCTTCTGCTCGCTCCCTATTTCAGCAACGAGATGAAGCAACTGCTTTCCGGCTGGAAACATCTGGTGGCGCAGGCCATGAAAGAGGAACTTCCGGTTCCCGCCTTTTCGTCGGCATTGAACTATTTCTACTCGCTCGTGTCGGCCAAGCTGCCGGCCAACATGATTCAGGCGCAGCGCGACTATTTCGGAGCGCACACCTTTGAGCGTGTGGACGAACTGCGAGGACAATTCTTCCACGAAAACTGGACGGGACACGGCGGAGATACAAAGTCGGGAACCTACAACGTGTAGCCCCCTCTCGGAGAAAGATTACTGAAATGCCCCCCAAAAAAAACAAACATAAAGCTATGAGTAAATTTGTGATGATAATTTTCGGCGCTTCCGGCGACCTGACGAAGCGAAAACTGATGCCGGCACTGTATGCGCTGTACAAGGATAACCGCTTACCGGAAGATTTCGCTGTTTTAGGTATCGGACGTACCGAATATCAGGATGATACCTACCGTACCTATATACGGACGGAGATGGAGCGTTTTGTAGCCCCGGAAGAGCATGCGGACAACCGCATGGCCGACTTCTGCGACCGTCTGCACTACCTCTCGCTCAATCCCGCCGAAGCCGCCGATTACGGCAAGCTGGCCGCCCGCCTTCAGGAGCTGACGGGCGAGCAGGAGCCGGACGGCATGTTGTACTACCTGGCCACTCCGCCGTCGCTGTATGGCGTGATTCCTCTGCACCTGAAGGCTGCGGGACTGAACCGTCCCCATACGCGCATCATCGTGGAGAAGCCTTTTGGCTATGATTTGGACTCGGCGCGCGAGCTGAACCGTATCTATGCCTCGGTGTTCGAGGAGCACCAGATTTACCGTATCGACCACTTCCTGGGCAAGGAAACCGCGCAGAACATTCTGGCGTTCCGCTTCGCCAACGGTATTTTCGAGCCGCTTTGGAACCGTAACTACATTGACTACGTAGAGATAACGGCTGTGGAGAATCTGGGCATCGAGCAGCGCGGCGGCTTCTACGAGGGAGCCGGAGCATTGCGCGATATGGTGCAGAACCACCTTATTCAACTGGTGGCGCTCACTGCCATGGAACCGCCCGCGGTGTTCAATGCCGATAACTTCCGCAACGAGGTGGTGAAAGTGTACGAATCGCTCTCTCCGCTCACCGAGGAAGACCTGAACGAGCATATCGTGCGCGGGCAATATACCGCATCCGCCACCAAGCCCGGCTATCGCGAGGAGAAGAATGTGGCTCCCGACTCACGTACGGAAACGTACATCGCCATGAAGATTGGTATCGACAACTGGCGTTGGAGCGGCGTGCCTTTCTATATCCGTACCGGGAAGCAGATGCCGACGAAAGTGACCGAAATCGTGGTGCACTTCCGTGAGACGCCCCACCAGATGTTCCGTTGCGAGGGCGGCCACTGCCCGCGTGCCAACAAACTGATTCTGCGCCTGCAACCCAACGAGGGCATCGTGCTGAAATTCGGCATGAAGGTTCCGGGACCGGGCTTCGACGTGAAGCAGGTGATGATGGACTTCAGCTATTCCGACTTGGGCGGACTGCCCACCGGCGACGCGTATGCCCGCCTGATAGAGGACTGCATACAGGGCGACCAGACACTCTTTACGCGCAGCGATGCCGTGGACGCGTCATGGCGTTTCTTCGACCCCGTACTGAAATTCTGGCAGGAGCATCCCGAGGCGCCGCTGTACGGTTATCCCGTAGGAACCTGGGGTCCTCTGGAAAGTGAAGCGATGATGCGCGAGCACGGAGCCGAATGGACGAACCCGTGCAAGAATTTGACGAATACCGATGAATATTGCGAATTATGAAAAGTTATATATATCCTGCCGCGACTTCGACCTCACGGGCTCTTATCCGGTACATAATAGACATGATGAACCGGGAGCCGGAGCGAATCTTCCACATTGCTTTCAGTGGGGGAACGACGCCTTCCCTTATGTTTGACATTTGGGCGCATGAGTTCAAGAAAGAAACTCCGTGGATGCGGATGCGCATCTTCTGGGTGGACGAGCGTTGCGTACCCGTCAAAGACTCGGACAGCAACTACGGCACCATGTTGCGGCTGCTGCTGAGAGAAGTGGGTATGCCGGATGAGTTTGTGTTTCCCATTGACGGCGCTTGCCGCCATCCGGAGAAAGAGGCGAAGCGTTACTCAGACCTGGTGTTCGGCACGGTTCCTCTGCGGCGGGGCTTCCCGGCGTTCGACCTGGTACTGCTGGGAGCCGGAGATGACGGGCATACGTCGTCCATCTTCCCCGGACAGGAGTATCTGCTGTCTTCCTTCCATCCGTACGAGGCGAGCGTGAACCCGTATAACGGGCAGCCGCGCATCGCCATGACGGGGTGTCTGCTGTTCAACGCGAGGAAGATTGTATTCCTGATTACGGGCAAGAACAAGACGGACGTGGTGTACGACATCATGAAATCGGGCGATACGGGGCCGGCGGCCTACGTGGCGCATCACGCCGAGAGTGTGGACATCTTTACCGACGTAGAGATTGCGGGATAAGCGGCTACCCTTTTGAGGTACCGCTTTCCAGTATGCTGACTATGGAGAATAGCGTGAAACAAATGCCGCCCAAGCCTGCCAGTACGCGCGCGGGTACGAAGTAAGCCTCGTGCATGCCCGCCATCTCGAAGAGGAAAGCGGAGAGGAACAGGCAGGCCAAGGCGGTGAATACCGGTATCAGCGGGATGCGGTTGGCCAGCTTGAAGGTGTTGCGCCAGATGGCCGCAAGCAGTATGACTTTGCTCGAGATGCTGTAACAAACCAGTCCTAAGCCTATCATGATATAACCGATGGATGATTTGGCGGGATTGTGTTCGGTCGTTACCAGCAAGCCCCAGAGGATGCCGAGGGTGCCCATCGCGAGTACCACGGCAGGCCACCATTTGCGTTCGGGGTGCGAGTAGCTGTTGCGTATCTGGCGTACGATGGTCGCCACCAACGCCACGAGACTGGTGCAGATGCAGGAGATGCCTGCCATGACGTGTCCGGCAATGTAGTAGGCGTTGTGAACGTCGCTCTTGGCAAGCAGCCAGATAGTCCATATCCAGGCGGTGAGTGCCAGCAGCGCTGCAACGGCGATGAGAATGTTGCCCTGCATGGCGCTGAAGGCCTGCGGGGGGGTGTCGTGACCCGTAGCGTCGGAGTTGGCGGGGATAAGGGTGAAGCGGGTGGACGAAGTGGCGGTGGTGGCCACGCAAGCGGTGATGAAGGCTACGCCGCAGATGACGTGTCCGGCTACGAAATGTCCGGCGGTAGGGGCTTCGCTGAAGTATTCCCAGCCGTAGATGAACGTGAGCAGGGCGGCCAGATAGCCAAGAACGGGCAGGGCGTATTTGGCGACCGTGTTATACGTGTGGATTATCTGCCGGATAATGGTTGCCGCCGTCGCGAACAAGGCGATGCATATCATTCCCAATGACATCACTACCGGGCCGGCAACGTACCTGGCCGGGTCTGTTCCCATGCCGAGCACGAAAGCTCCGTAACCAAAACAAAACAAGGCCATCAACAGTGGGATGGCGCGAAAGAGAACACTGATTCCATAATTCATAACTATCTTCTTTTAAGTTTTTCCCTCTAACAGCAGCGTTATGAGTTTGTTTTTCATTTTAAGGTTTATTTGTAGGATATAAGAGCCGGATGCCTGGTCAGGGGGCAAGGCGGAGTATTGTCCATGCGGGAACGGGCGCCGCCTTGCGGAGCGTGTATCGGAAGCGGTCGTGCAGTCTGCTTTCACGTCCCTGCCAGAACTCGAAGCGGGTGGGGGTGACGGCAAAGCCGCCCCAGTTGTCGGGACGCTGCACGGTTTGTCCGGCCAGTTTGGCGGCTTCTTTTACAAAGGCGCGGATGATTTCCATCCGGCTGCCGATAACGTGGCTTTGCGGAGATATTCTTGCGCCGATCCGGCTTTTGTAGGGTCGGGTGGAGAAGTAGGCGTCCGATTCACGGGGAGCGCATCTCTCCGCTATACCCTCGATGTGTACCTGTCTCTCCAGCTTATGCCAGACGAAAGAGAGGGAGATGTGCGGATTGGCCGCGAGCTGTCTTCCCTTGCGGCTTTCGTAGTTGGTGAAGAAGATGAATCGGCCGTTTTCCACGCCTTTCAGCAGGACGGTGCGGGTAGAGGGGCGGCCGTCGGGCGAGACGGTGGCCGCAATCATGGCCGTAGGTTCGTCCTCGCCGCAATGCAGGGCATCGTCGAGCCAGCGGGCGAATTGCTCGAAAGGGTTCTCCGAGATGGTGTTACGGGTGAGCTTGCCTTTCTTATATTCTTTTCGTATGTCCGAGAGTTGGGAGTCCATATAATTACCGTTTATCAGTATAACAATGAAAGGACGAAAGGGTTGAAACGAATGGGGAGAACTTGCCTGATTCTTTATATTTCCTTTGATTTTGAAATTTTATATGCTTTTTATTGCGAAAAATTTGCAATTGCAAAATATTCGCAATATATTTGTCGCAAAATAAGATGGATAAATGGAAGGAACAGATAAAATAAGAGAAGCCGGACTGAAACTGACTCCCCAGCGCAAAGCCGTATATGAAGCGATGACGGAGTTGCGTCACGCTCCGATTGAGGAGATTATCTCCTGTGTGCAATCGAAAGATAAGGAAATCACACTCTCTACGGTGTATCGTATTCTTGATTCGTTCTGTAAGGCGGGTTTGCTGTCGCTGGTATGCCACCCCGATACGGGAAAATGCTATTATGACATCACGGTTCATAGTCACCATCATCTGTTTAACGGACAGCAGATAATGGATTATGAAGACCCCGAACTGACACGGATGATACAACAGTATCTGGAAAGCAAAAACCTTGTATCGGACGATATCGATAAGATACAGGTACAGATAACACTTAATAAATGTTTAACTAAAAAATGATTTGAAAATGAGAAGTATCACAACTTTCGATTTGCAGTATGCACACAGATTTTATGGTTTCCAAGGCGAAGCCCAGTATCTTCACGGCCATACAGGCGTATTGACCATTGAGGTGGAAGACACGGTGAATGAAGGAGTAAACATGGTGTATCCGTGTAACGAGATTCAGAAAGTGGCTTGGGACGTGCTGAAGAACTTCGACCATGCCCTCGTGCTGCGTGAAGATGACCCGTTGCTGCCGGCCATCCTCGACGTTTATGAAAAGCAGGGTATCAAGAACGGTCATCCTCAGAACAAGATGAAGGGTGAAGCGTTTAAAACTCCGCTCGCCACCGCGTATCCCGACTGCCGTTTGGTGGTGACCAAGGAAACCATGACTGTGGAAGGCATGATTAAAATCGTGTACGACTTGCTGAAAGAGAAACTGAACATTGCCAAGATTACCTTTACCAGCGGCGTGAATGCAGGTTCGGCCGAGTTCGATACGAAGAATGATATCGAACGTTGTCCTTTGTGCGGCATTTCGCTGAATGAGGAAGGGGTATGTCCTAAATGCGGATATAAGAAGCAATAAGCGGTTTTAATACGCCGGTGTAACGGCGTTTCAACGCGTTTGTATAACGGAAGGGGGTATTCTGAAGGGGATATCCCCCTCTTGGGTAACGATATACCGGTATCGGCGATACGGCGGTTCCGAATGGTTTTTATATTATAAAGTACACTTAAATTATTATTGGATTATGAATACTGACAAGCACTTTTGAGAATTTCCGTACCACCCTGTGGACGAGTACAAACCGATTTATGCTCCCGTTGAGCACTCGCACGGCACAGTTCATAAGACCCAAGCCGAGGCGATGGCAGCTGAACATGCGCATGAGGCCGCGAAGTAGGTTTGTATATATTTGGTTATTCCATGCGTTGTTGCTATTTTTGTAAACCATAAAGAAAATATCTATGAAAAAAGTAATCGTTCCGCTGTTTTTACTCCTCATTGCAGCGTGTCTTTTTGTTATCCCGTGTTCGGCCAAGAGTAAAGCCAAGCATGTAGTGTTAATCGGATTGGATGGCTGGGGGGCTTACAGTGTTCCCAAAGCTGACATTTCCCATATCAAACAATTAATGGCAGAGGGTTCTTATACTTTGGAAAAACGTTCTGTATTACCCTCTTCCAGTGCTGTAAACTGGGCATCTATGTTTATGGGTGCCGGACCTGAATTGCACGGATATACGGAATGGGGTTCCAAAACTCCCGAATTACCTTCGCGCATATTAAATGAACACGGTATATTTCCCACCATCTTCCGACAGTTGAGAGATGCCCGGCCGGAAGCCGAAATAGGTTGTTTGTATGAGTGGAACGGCATTAAATATCTTGTGGATACTCTATCGTTGAGCCATTATGCGAAAGCGCCGGATTATAATCAATATCCCGAAGCGTTGTGCAGCATGGCCGAGAGCTATATTAAGGAGAAACAACCGACGCTGCTTGCCGTTTGTTTCGATAATCCGGATCATGTGGGGCATAAGGCAGGTCATGATACGCCCGAATATTATGCCAAGTTGAAGGAACTCGATAGTTATGTCGGACGCATCGTACAGGCGGTAAAGGATGCCGGCATGCTGAAGGAGACAATATTTATCGTTACCGCAGATCATGGGGGTATCAAGAAAGGACATGGCGGTAAGACAATGCAGGAGATGGAGACTCCCTTTATTATTTCCGGTAAAAACGTGAGGAAAAATGGGGTGTTCCACGAGAGCATGATGCAGTACGATGTGGCTTCTACCATAGCCTATATATTCGGATTGCGGCAGCCGCAAGTGTGGATAGGACGTCCGATGACTCAAGTCTTTAGATAGGCGGGCGGTTCGTGGGAATAGGTTAATGGTGGATAAATCAATATTTATGGCAACACAAAATTGGATAAAAACTTATGTAATACAAATACTTCCTGTTTTAGCTCTGATTGTATATATTATAGGATTTGCATACTATATGGTGTATTATTATCAATTTGGTATTAATATAACCTCGTATATCACTCTGGCGGAAGTATTGGTTTCTACTTTAACTCCTATTCTTATAGTAGTTATGCTTTCTGTGGCTTTCTTTGGCTTACAATTTCTATCCCGAGTTCCTCAAAAGAGATTTCTTTATGAATTCAAAAAACTAAGGAATATCAAAATCCAAAATGCCTGCATAAATAAAGTATTATCTATTATACATCGTTGTAAACGTAAAAAGAGAGTTATAAATAAATACTATGACCAAAAAGATGCGAAAGAAAGTTTTCATAGAGATTTATTGTCTATACCTATAGTATTTGTTATTTCATCTATTATTATTCCTTTTAATATTTATATTGGAGCAATAGAAACTAAATATAAATACTTTTGGATTGTTGTCTTATTGATGCTTTGTTTTCCTTACGCCGGTTTATATTTACGCTCATATAGAAAAGTCAGATTCCGGATAGTGAAAGTCTACCATAACTTGGTTGCTGCAATTATTTTGTTCATATCAATTCTTACCTGTATGGTCCTTTTAGGCGTATATAATGCGAATTTGGATAAGAAAAGCAATGAACAAAGATTCCATATCACAATGCAAAACAGTGTGGAATACACAGACCAGGATTATAATTATATAGGTGAATGCGGTTCTGCTATATTTTTATATAATAGGGAAAATGAAAGTACTGTTGTCTTGAATATGGCAAACTTAATGAGTATTGTTTATTATAATAAGAGGGATAATATTTATACCAGAACAGTAGAAGAGTTTATGAAAATGAGTCAGGAAAAAGGACATTGAGGAAATCAGTTTCTTTTTTGTTTGTATATATTTGTTCATGTTTAATATTTAAAAGAAAAACGATGGGTAAAATAATTAAAATGGGTAATGATGAGTTTATTCTCTACGTTAGAAAACAGAATTCTACATGTAAGTATGACACTAAGAAATTAGGAGAACTGATTTGTAAATGGCTGAAGGAACATGCGGGACTCGAGGATAAGAATATCGAATATGATCGTGAATGTTTATGGGGCGAACATGCAGACAATGTGTCTTCGGACAAGCTTCCTAAGACAGCAAGCCAATTTGAGTTCGACAGGGATAAGCTTCCCGCTTTATATGATTATTTGGATTCTTTATAATCATTGGAAATTTTGGGTATGGAACTACAAGTATAATGATTCTACCGGATAAAAGCACTTCCAACGTTCGCTTACGAAGGGAGTGCTTACACAAAAACTAAGTTGCACCGGCAATTGATTTATTCTAATCCGGTGTTATACTTTCATGTGCCAGTACGATATTTTCCATGGATACACCGCTTCCATCGGCTTTGAAGCCTTCCATAGTATACTTTTGGGGCCATGCGTTGGTTAGTTTCCAACTCTGTACCGGAATGCCGCTTTCGTCTATCAGGGCAATGGTCACGCTTTCGCGCTGGATAATGTTCATTTTTACCTGATTTATCCAGTCCCAGAGTGTCTTGTCGTCTTTTAATATCGCCTTTTTCAGGGTCACGTCTCCGCCTTTGCGCAAGCCCGGCATCTTGCCCCTGGTGAAGCCTGGCATGTCACCGGGACGGTATTCTATCACATCGAACTCGACATCAAGTCCCGACACTTCCTTGCAGAAGATTTTTCCCACATTCGATATTTCCACGCTGAAATGAAATTCAGGCACAGGCCATGTCTGAATGCTCTGAGTTGTTCCGTTTTTGTCTGTCATACTATTCAAATATTACAGTGTTGTCAATTAAATATTATAATATCCGTCGTTATCGGCTTTCCTGCATCTGCTGCCAGAATGTAATCTCGATGAATTCTGCCGGGCGACTGATGGCTACCAATACGGTTCTTCATCGTATCGCCTATTGAATCTCCGAATGCGTTTTTCTCTTTGATGTAAATGCCGGGTGTTTTGTATTCGCCCATAGTCTCATGTGTTTTTTAGTTCGACCTGTAATTGACAATCACACTTTATTTGTTGAAATTATTATTGGTGTTTATTGTATAAGTTCCAAAGATATGGAAATAAAAATAGAGTATACAATAATAACTTGTAAAAAATCCCCGTAGCGGCTCAACTACGGGGATGGTGTCAAATAACAAAGTATCAATATGAGATACTAAGTGAGCCTATTTTTTTAGAAATGTCTTGCAGGGCATTGTTGAATGTCTGTAATTCTTCTTGTGTGAAGCGTGCCGGTTTCCCGTTTACCAAATTACCATTTAATCTCTGATACAACCATGACCTACTTTTATTAAAGTATTTCTTCGCAAGATAGCTTAGAGAGACAATTTCGGCCACTTCTTGCAACTGTAATTTGATTGCGCTTTCTTCTATAACATCCAGTTTCTTATCAATGTTCTGTAAGCGCTCTGATACAAAGTTGGTAATAGCTTTCTTATCTTCTTCCGAATTGTATTTGGCGGCTATTTCTCTCATTTTGATATAGAACTCCGGAGAGTCTGTACCAAGTAGCGGCTTTAATGCCTGTAATTCATCTTTCAGTGCCATATATTTATTTTTAGTGCCCTTTCCGGAGAGAGGGGCTTTGTTTTACTTCTTTTTTTCTAACTCTTTTAAGATTTTGTCGATTGTCAGTAACCGGTCTAACCTTTTGTCAATCTCTTTTTCTTGGTTTGTTCCGGTAACTTCAGCGATGAACCTTAGTTGGTCTAGTTCTTTTTTGAGGAATGCTCTTTGTATAAGCAAATCCTTTTTAATTTGTTCGTTACTCATGTTGATTACTTTTGTTATTTGACATTACAAAGATAATAATCCTTTGGTTATTTTGCAACTGTCGCTTGAATTATTTTCGTTATCTCGCATATCTATCCATGCAACTTCTGCAAGCTCTGCTATTTTTCTGGAAATAACCGAATAGTATTTGCCGAACGTGTTATATTTACCGAATACAAGTTTGCCGTTTTTTGATATGTGCTTATTAATGAGTTCTTGTGTTTCTGGTTGTATTGTAAATGATGTTTTTCATCTCTCCTTCTTTCTTGTTTTTGGCAATTATTTTGTCCCAAAAATGAGACTATTTTCAAATCTTGCTTTTTTCGTAAATGCTCTATAACCTATAAATAAAAGCACTTCCAACGTTCGCTTACGAAGGAAGTGCTTACACAAAAACTAAACTAGACTTATAGTATTGGAAATATTGCTGTAATCTGTGTATCACTTCTTTGCAGGTTAGCTGAGATAGGTGTCCGACAATAAACGAGAAAAATCAATTCATGTTTTGTAATGTTACGTTACTTTCATTTATGTTTTCAAGCACTTCATCAATGAACAAAGAACGATAATGTGGGCACTCAAGAACGCCCTTTTCTTTTGCTTCCCGATACACTTTGGAGAACAACTTTGCTTTCTCCTTGTCAGTGGTCGGTAGTTCCTCTATGGGAGTACCAAGGAACCGGCATCCCCAACCTTTACAGGTGGGGGTAAGGGAGCAGTGTTTTGGGTTTTTCCACTGACATAAGCAGTTAGCAATTATATTGTTCATAATATCACAATAACATTAATCTTTGTGCTCATACATATCAATTGCCTTAAAGAAATCATCCTCATAATTATAGATGTCATCTAGATTCTCAATGATATGTTTTACATCTTTTTTGTTTTCATCAATAGTGGCTACATATTTAGTAGCTGTATTAAAGTACATACGACAAATAGGTTTACGGTTATTATCGTCAAGTAAAATGCTGAAGTAAGTCTGTGCATCACGGTATACTATACGAGATATATCCACTTTCTTTCTACAAATAGCTTTTACGATTCTGTATGCATCTAATTCCTCTTCTGTGGTAACAATCTTAGATTCTGTGATTGCTTCTGCTTCAGTATCTTCTGTTGTAGTTCCAGGATTCTTTGTTTGACTTTCCTCTACTTTGGAATCACTGACAGTCAAAGCTCCTTTCAAACGGTCATTAATAATATCGTTGATATGTGAAGAAATGGCGCGTTTAACCAAAGGTGTGAACTGATCTATTATGTTTTGAAGCATTCTACCATCATAAACTTTTGTGGCAAACATTTTTACGAAATCAGTACTAGGAGAGGAGAATTCTTCTTGTATGATAGCTTTTAGTTCTCCCATATATTTTAATTCACTAGCTGAGTTCAAAATATTGTCTATGTCAAAATATGATTTGTGGAATTTCTTCAATTCTTCAATTTGATTGTCTCTTAAATCAGTGATGTCTACTTCCAGAAATGGCTTATCATCCATTATGTTAGGCTCTTTTAAATCAGTATAGAATCGGTAAATAATGCCATTGGTTAAAAGACCGAATTTAGCTTTTGATACATTGAAATAGCGTAACAGTTGGTTGTCATGCAGATTTAAGTCTTGTTTCCAATGTTTGCATTCAATCAAAAGAATAGGTTGGTCGTCTTTCATAATAGCATAATCAATCTTTTCTCCTTTTTTTGTACCGATATCACATGTCATCTCAGGAAGTACTTCCAAAGGATTGAATACATCATATCCGAGAGCATTAATAAAGGGCATGATAAAAGCATTTTTTGTTGCTTCTTCTGTCTGAATGTTTTCTTTCAGCTTTTCGATTCTATCTGCGAGCTGTTTAATAGTGTCTTTAAAATCCATAGTATTTATTTTTTTAGATTGATGTTATAATCTCATACTACGTTCAACAACCTTTATTACATTATATATTTCAATAACATCGTCAAGATTGACAGTGTAGTCGTTAAATAATTCGTTGAGTGAATGGCAGGTAATATTTCCGTTGTCATCCTGCGCAGTAATTTGCTTAATAGATATTCCTTTTGTTCGATGTACAATAACGAAGTACCAGTCGTTGATATGGAGTTTAGGGAGCCATAAATCGCGTCTTACTTCTCTACAAAGTAGTTTGTCCCCGTCGCAAATAGAATTACGGCTGCCGTCATCCATGCTGTCACCTTCTGCCTCGAATATGCGGTATTTTCCATGATAGGTCTGGTCTACGATAACCGGCATTGTCGGCAGGGTATCTATGTATTCAGTATCTCCGTAACCTGCAAGATAGCCACATTGTGCTTTGATGTGTATAACGGGCACATTCATATAGCTTAGGTCATCTACTTGGCGGGCGTTGGAATGGAATGTTTGAGATTGGGTATCGGTGAGCATTTCCCCTTCACCGGTAAGTAACCAAGATAATCGAAATTGAGGATATGCTTTTATGATGGCATTAGCTAACTGGGAAGATATTTTTTTTGTTTTTCCTTTTTGTAAGTCAAATATCCTTTGATAAAGTACTCCTATTTGTTCTGCTAATGTTGGAGCTTTAATACCCAATTCATCTAAAACACTATTTATTATTTCTTTTCCTGTCATATTATTAAGAAATTTCTTATATTTGCAAAAGGAAATTCAAGTTCAAATTTTTATGATTAAGTTTGTCACAAGGTATATTACTTATTGGTATTATAGAAAGCTATTCTTTCGTATATACTTTTCCTATTTAAAGTATAGTGATAATCCAGAAAATGCAATTAATGATGCGTTTGAGGATTTAAAAACCATTAGAACGTTCCTAAACTCGTACCTGCGTAAGTAACTCTTTCTTTTACTTTATGTGTTGGGTAGACTAATGGTATTGAAAATCTTATTTTTGAAGCATTCTCATTTACCTGCTTATTCTCTTCGTTAGTTGACTTTCCTCCCAATTTTCCTCCTACATTGATACCAAAAACAGAGCCACTGACTTCTACTCCCTTTTGGGTTTCTCCATTTGAACCGGTTGAAGTTACAGCGGTTACAGCGACTTCAAAGTCAATATAAGAAATTTTTAAGTCTCCTGACGTAGACTTTATTTTTTCTTCTGCCCTGCTATTAGTTGGAGATATAATAGCCCCATTGCTAAGTTCTTCTTGGCATTCTTTGATGGCATTAGTTACATCAGAAATCACTTCTTTAATAAATTCTTTCAGCTCCATTTTTTAATAAAAGTTAAATATAAGAATTTTCTTATGCGTTATCTTGTTTTTGATATAAGAAAAATCTTATATTTGCAACATCAACAATGACAACAACAGCAAAGTAAGCGAGTTTTGTCGAGATAACCAAAAAAACAATATACCTAAAAAGGAGTAAGACAATGAAAAAGTACGATTTACGCAAGATTATGAAAACGGCTCATGAGATATACAGAAAGTATTTCAAGCTATACCAGCTTACTCACGGTGTACAGACTTTCGGTGACTGCATGAAAGTTGCTTGGGCTAATGAAAAGAAGCGTATCGCTGACGAAGAAACAAGAAAAGCAGAGAAAGAAGCTATGCAAGCTGCTTTAATACAACCGGAAAGAAGAAGTACTTACGATTGCTTCAACGCTCCATCTTCCGCCTACTACAATCCAAACAGCAAAGGTGCTTTCGGTTCTCGTTACGTAGGCGACTAAATATAAACAAAGCTGCAGAAAAGGTCAGTGCTATACCGGTGATAAAAGCCGCGAGGGTTCGTAATGGCAAACGAACACTTTACCCTTCATCGGGCAGCTTCCCTATTCGGTGATACGTTATACCGAATTTCTCTATCCGGTCTTTGAGCCTACCCTTTGATGGGAGATAGAGAACAAGATGGAGTGATTGCCCTAAGTAGTCCGTTCCAGAAAGCGATACTGGCGCTTACCCTCAAACCCAACATAGAGGACGCGAGAGATACCCGGAGTAGCAAGAATTTGCGATGATGTCTGAATGGGAGTTCAGAACGAGCGAAAGATTTGCAACGGTGCGAAATGAGAAGCCGACACGCCCCGAACGGTCATGTAGTGAAGTACAGTAGCTGATAACTCCGTTGAGAAGAGCAGAGAGAGCTTATCGGGGCACGAATATTAATTAAAAAGAAATAGGAGGATATTAACGATGTCAATTACGAAAACTGAATTTACTATCGAAAAGGCAAAAAATGGGTTCATTTTAGATAATGAAAATACCGGTAAAAATGTATTTCTTGACAAAGAATCAATATCGGTTTTTGTTTCCAAAAGCCTGGTAAATTCTTTAAAATATAATGAAGATAAACTTTTCAAAATAAGAATGGAAATAGAAAATCCAATCTTAAAAAAAGATTAACCTATGAAAGCAATTATAGAAAAGCAAGTAAGCATACTTCCTGAGAATGGTAGATTTGTCAGTAAGAGCGATACCGGGAGAGAACCTTGTATAGTAATTATCAAACTGTTCTCAATCCCGATATACAGAAAAGAAGTGATTATTTCCAAATGAGTTTTAGTAACTCAGAATAGGGAAGTTTGGTTATAATACGCTTCAAATAACCTTCGAGGAAAGAAATTTCGCAACCACCTTCTTTTAAAGGATGTACACTTTGAATAGCATCAAGATTAATGATACATTTTTCCTCGTTAACAGGGATTTCAATGAATTTACTCATACTTACTTAATTTTTAGATTTTGCACTCCAAAGTTAAGTAAATCTCCCGAATAAAGCGTGATGCCGCCAATCGAATTGGTTCGGGAGAACTCAAATATTAATCATTAAAATTTTATAGTAATGAAAAAGAAAATAATCACAGAGAACTACACTCCGGCTTTGAGAGATATGGAAGTAGGAGATATTCTTACTTTCCCAGTGAAAGCGAAGCCTTCAATCAAAGGAACAATAATTCCTCGGTTAAGAGAGGAATTTTGTGTTGAAGGCGCAGACTGGAAAGTAGGAGAGACTGATAAGAAAAAAGGTCTTTTTGATGTAGAAAGGGTTGCGTGATGATTTCCCTTTCTCCTGCGGAAATGCTTGTTGCAAATGAGTATTGCAAGGGACTTGCCGACAAAGAGGTAGCAAATAATCTGAGTAAGTCTGTTTGGACTATCAAGACGCAGAAGCGGACTATCTATCGAAAGTTAGGCATATCCAAAGATACCGAATTGCTTCTGTATATGATTTGCGACAGGTTGAAACGCAATTTTGATTTGAACGAGTTACGGAAGCATGGACTTGAACTTTTATTCTCCATTCTTTTCGTAGTGATGCAAGTTACTTGTAATGATATTGATTTGCGGAGAATGAAAACACCCTCACGAGCACGTACTGCAATGCGCTATATAAGAATAGAGGGGCGGAGTAATAATAATTTTAATTTTTGGGCAGCATGATATATGAGGTAAACGGTAATTTACGCAGTTCCATGTTGATTGATGGGACGGCGGAGGCAAGATTGGCAGATATACTTACCATCATGGATAAGCGTACCTTTCCTAAGAGAGAATCAGAAAGAATAGTAGGTGGGCCAGGTAGATTGAAAGCTTTGGTAAATTCTCAAAGAGTGAGAGTTGAATATAGACCTAATGGACGAAGTTATTACAACGCTTCAGATGTGTTGAGTTTTGCAAAAGTAAGAAAAGGAAGAAACCATGAAAAGAATAATTCTCAACGTGCTATTGCTTAATATATTGGCTTTACCTTGTTTGGCAATGTTTAATGGTGTTGACCCGGTAACGGGAGAGTGGAACTATACTATTAACCTTTTTGGTATAGTGTATTCGATTTGGTTTTATCGTAATGTGTTGAAGAAAATAATAAAGATATAAACCTCAGCGGAGGAAGTGTATTACATAAAACTTGTTTAGTTAGACTACTGCCGGCAAGGTCTGTGAAGATATAGCGGGCAGAAACGGGTAATTAGCTCAGTCAGGTAGAGTGGTACATAATTATTTAATGTTGGTAATTTGTCATGGTATTATTTAAAGGTTTCATTCATGTACAGGTCGTGGCGTTCAAATCCCACATTACCCACGAGGATAATCCTCTATTTATTAACCAATAATGCCGGCGAAAAGGACGTCGTAGGGAGAATGCCCCTATTTGAGTTTTATACTTTAAACTATCTTGTTAACTACCCTTCCCGGTGTGGCTTGGCCGCCTATCCGGGAGCAATGCCCAAGCGAGGGCAGATATAGTTTAGTATTTTTATTTGGTTGTGCTGAGGTGTTCTGTCTGTGAAGATAGTACACCTTTTTCTTATTCGGGAGTTCGGTGTAATGGCTAACACACCTCATTCGAGGAGACTGGCGGTTCGAGTCCGCCAACTTCCACGATATTTTTTTTATTAACCACATAAATTTTATCATTATGAGTTTGATTAAGAAACCTAACGAGCTGACCGTTAAGACTACATTGTCAGCGCTGATTTATGGACAACCGGGTATGGGTAAAACGACATTGGCATTATCTGCCCCCAACCCTGTGCTTTTCGATTACGACGGCGGTATTCACCGTGTCAATGCGGCTCATCGTGTACCCACTGTTCAGATTACAAGCTGGGATGAAACGAATCAGGTACTTGCTTCTGAGGAAATCAAAGAGTTTGATACGATTGTGATTGATACCGCCGGAAAGATGCTCTCTTTCATGGATAAGGCTATCATGGCAGCCAACCCGAAAATGAAGAAAGCTGACGGAACTCTTTCATTACAGGGGTATGGAGTGAGAAAGAATATGTTCATCAGCTTTGTAAATCAGGTAACCTTAATGGGTAAGTCTGTAATCTTCGTGGCCCATGAACGGGAAGAGAAAGTCGGTGATGAAAAACAGATACGCCCGGAGATTGGCGGTTCATCTGCCGGCGACTTGATTAAGGAACTGGATTTAGTCGGTTATATGGAAGCCATTGGCAAGGATAGAACAATCTCCTTTGATCCGTGCGAGAAGTTCTACGGTAAGAACACCTGCAATCTTTCTTCACGTATCAAGATACCTGTCATTATTGATGCTTCCGGTACCATTACGGGAAAGAATGATTTTATGACGAACATTATCAATACCTATAAAGAGTATCAGACAAAACAGACAGAGTTATCTTCAGAATATGATAAGGTTCTTGAGGTTATTCGTGATACAGTGGAGCAGGTGACCGATATGCAGTCGGCCAATGAGGTACGGGAAGCGATTGCGGGAATGAGCCATATCTTTGATACTAAGGTACGGGCTGGTATGATGCTTAATGAAAAATGTAAGAAGCTTGGATTAAAGTTTAATAAACTCAGCAATAAATATGAACCGGCAGCCTAAGTACAGATTTTATCCGTCGCTACTCGATAAGTTCGAGCAGTATCTACGGGCTGATGAACAGGTGGAAAGCTTCTGGAACATTGACAACGAAACGGGGGAATATAAGAAAAGTCCCGAAGAAATTGAAGCGGAGCTCAAGCAAAGCCTGCTTGATGCAATAAACCGCGTTCCGTTTGAGAGTGAGGCGGCCGATAAAGGGACAGCATTCAATGCTGTCATTGACTGTTATATCCACAGGAAAAAACATATTCCAAGCGAACGGGAACCATATACCATTGTCGGTGATGAAGAAACCAACATTATTCAGGTTGACTTCCCTCCTACGGATATAGCGCCTGCCCGTCATTTCCTGTTTGACCGGACATGGTGTATCGAGCAGTCGAGATATTTTGCCGGTGCATTGTCCCAGGTCTTTGTCTCTGCCATTATCTCCACCCGTTATGGTGATGTGGAGCTTTACGGGTTTATAGACGAACTTCTCCGGGACATTGTCTATGACATCAAATCAACATCCAAATATGATTTCGGTAAGTATGAACATGGATGGCAGCGGCATGTATACCCTTATTGCCTGATTGCTTCCGGTCAGATGGAGAGTGTGAAAGCTTTTGAGTACACTGCTTATCAGTTGAAGGGCGGTACCAGTCGGACACCACTAATCAGCGGAACGCAGTACCCGGAATACTACACCTATAACCACGAACAGACGGTTAAACTGTTGACCGCCCACTGTGAGCATTTCATAGAGTTTTTGGAAACGAACCGGGAACTTATTACAGACAAGAAAATCTTTGGGTTAGAGTAATGGCACAAGAAGCAATTTTAGAAAAGGTTAAGGGTGAGGTACACATGAGCAAATCTTTTGACTTCATGTGTTCCCAACTTCGTAATGGTCGGTACCGTGTGAAAATCGAACGGTTCACAGAGCCGCGGACATTATCGCAGAATGCTCTTATGTGGCTTTGGTTCACTTGTATTGAGCAGGAAACGGGGACGGATAAACAGGATGTACACGACTATTACTGTAACCTTTTTCTTAGAAGAGCTTCCTATATTAAAGGTAAAGAAACGGTTATCGCCGGAAGCACCTCGAAACTCAATACAGTGCAGATGACTGACTTTCTGAATAAAGTACAGGCCGATGCCGCTGCCGAACTGGGAATAACACTCCCTCTTCCGGCTGACCGCTACTATAACGAATTTATCAACGAATATAAAGATAGGAGATAGAAATGAATATCACAAGAGCAAAAATAACGAAGGACAACACGCTTGTTGCCACTTTTAAGAACGAGAATGAGGATAATGTGACTGTTGAGGGAAAGAATCTTATCCATAAGGATTTACGTGCTGCATTCAATGAACTTATTCCTCACCTTACTTTCCTATGTGAGCAAAAGGAAGCTGACGGCAAAGATTCCATAGATGAATTGCCGGAAGAAATCTTCTCTACATTCGAGGTTACCGGCTATACGATCGGTGGTTCCGACGATAATGTCGGTGTTACTTTGGTCGGTAAACGCTTTCTCAAAAGTAAAAAGGTACTCAATCTCATTGCACCGTTTACCATGTTCAACAATGAGAACGAGGAATACGAACACGCCTTTGAGCTGCAGCAAGCCATTGATGCTTGTAATTATGAAGTAGAACAGTATCTGACTGCAAAGAAATGGGCAGTAGTTCAGCAGGAACTTCCATTTGATGAAAGTGCTCCGACTGATATAGTGGCTGACCCAGTAGAGGGCGCCGCTTTTGAGGAGGAAGCTAACGAGTTCCTCAAACAAGTGGCGGAACAGACTGGTACTACTTTGATTGTGAACGGTAAGAAAGTGAAACCGCGTCATTCACGCAGTAAGAAAGTTAAAGAAACGGCAGCTTGATTATGGCAGCACCTTTTTGTATCACCAAATACCCGGACGGTTTCAAACTTAAATTCATGTATCATCCGATGCTGATTAAATGTGTGAAGAACATCCCGTCAGTCAAGGCAAACGCTAAAAAGGCTTATCTTTTTAATGAAAAAGCCTGGTGGGTTGACCTTGCCGATGAATGGTATGTCAACACTATGGCAAATTGGGCGGTACAATATGGATATTGCGGATCGGTACAGCGGTCGGAGCAACGAAAAGCTGATATAACTTTTGACATTGCTCCGATGCCGCAACTGACCGTACCCCATGGATTACTCCTTGAACCATACGATTATCAGAAAGAGGGCATTGCATACGCTTTGTCTCATAAACGGTGTATCTTCGGTGACCAGCCGGGACTCGGTAAGACGTTACAGGCAATAGGTACGGTAACGATTGCAAAATCTTACCCCTGCCTTGTTATCTGTCCGGCAGCGTTGAAAATAAACTGGCAACGTGAGTTCAAGAAGTTTGCTGGAAAACAGGCTTTAATTCTTGATGATAAGAACAAAAATACTTGGCAGCGCTTCATTGAAACCAAGTGCTGTGATATTTTCATTACTAACTATGAGTCGCTGAAAAAGTTCTTTGTTCTGGACGTTAAGGATGATGTACGGTTTACGATGAAATCAATCTCTTTTGACCCTCGTATAACGCTTTTCAAATCAGTTATTATTGACGAGTCCCATAAATGTAAGTCTACCAAGACCCAGCAAAGTAAGTTTGTTGAAGGTATCTGCAAAGGTAAGGAGTTTATTCTTGAACTGACAGGAACACCTGTTGTGAATGATAACACCGACCTTATACAACAGCTTAAGATAATGGGACGTCTGGAAGACTTCGGCGGGTATAAGACATTTACCGAGCGCTTCTGCAACGGACCGAAGAAAGCATCCAATCTGAAAGAACTGAATTGGCGTCTTTGGAATACATGTTTCTTTCGGCGTGAGAAAGCAAAGGTATTGACCCAACTTCCGGACAAGACTCGGCAGTATATCGAAATGGATATAACTACGCGGTTGGAATACGAAAAAGCGGAGAGCGACCTTATACAATATCTTCGTGTGTTTAAGAATGCGGACGATGAGAAAATCGCTAAGTCCATGAGGGGAGAGGTTATGGTAAGGATGGGCATTTTGAAAGCCATTTCCGCCCGTGGAAAAATCAAGGCGGCTGCCGAGTTTATTCATGACGTTATCGATGGGGGAGAAAAGCTGATAGTATTTGCTTATCTGAAAGAAGTAGTAATGGAACTGAAAAAGATGTTTCCTCAAGCAGTAACGGTTACAGGTGAAGATAATGCTACCCGGAAACAGATGGCTGTAGATGCTTTCCAAAATAATCCAGATTGTACACTTATTATTCTGAACTACAAATCAGGTGGTACGGGGCTTACGCTGACTGCTTCCAGTCGTGTGGCCTTTATTGAGTTCCCATGGACGTTCAGCGATTGCGAACAGGCGGAAGACCGGGCACACCGTAACGGCCAGAAGAATAATGTCAACTGTTACTATTTCCTTGGAAAGAATACCATTGATGAATATATGTATGATGTCATTCAGCGGAAGAAGGGTATAGCTAACGGAGTGACCGGTACTGATGATGTAGTTAAGGAGAATGTGATAGATATGGCTATGGACTTATTCAAAGGCAGATTATGAAGAAGAAACAGACTGCACCGCAATCGGAAAGTCAGATACAACACAGTTGCCTGACTTGGTTCCGGCTTCAATATCCGTCTTTAAGCCGTATGCTGTTCGCCGTTCCTAATGGTGGAAAGCGTGATGCCCGTACCGGCGCTCAGATGAAATATGAAGGCGTTTTACGCGGTGTTGCCGATTTGATACTTCTTATCCCTAAGAAAGGTTTTGCGTCTCTCTGTATAGAGATGAAAACTCCGAAGGGGGAACAGAGAGAGGAACAAATTGAATGGCAGAGAGAAGCGGAAAAGTATCGAAATAAATACGTTATCTGCCGTTCTCTTCAAGATTTTATGAACGAGGTTAATTCCTATCTACGATGAATTATATTGAATTAGTCAATAACTTTTGGACTGTGAGGCGTATTAGACCGATGACAAGTTACGAGGCGGATTTTTATTTCTATTTGCTGAAAGAATGTAACTCGAGAAACTGGACTAATCCGTTCGAATTGCCGTCGAGGAATGTGGAGCTTGAACTCGGCATCTCTCGCAAAACAATTTGTGACCTGCGCAACAAACTCCAGCAAAAAGGATTGATTTCTTTCAAAGAAGGGAATAAACGGGCAAACGGAGCTTTTTATCAGATACTTTATGTTTCTGACGGTAACAAAAATGGTAACGAAAGTGGTAACGTAAATGGTAACATAAACGGTAACGTAAATGGTAACCCTTTATATAAACAGAAACATAAACAGAAACCTATGGGAGGAGATAACTCTGGCGAGTTATTCCCACCGGAGCCACCACCGAAAAAGAAGCCGCCTAAAACTAAAGTGGAGTTTATACCACCAACCGTCGAAGAAGTGAGAGAGTATTTCCGGGGCAAACTTCCCAACTGGGAACTACAAGCGGATATTTTCTACAATCATTTCTCCGGTCTTGGTTGGAAAACAGCCACTGGTGCCAAGGTTGAACGTTGGGACAGCCGGGCCAATCTTTGGATAATCGAAAAAAAACAGCAAGGCAATGGAAAAACAGAAACCCAAGGACAAAACGGTCGGGATGCTGATAAAGCAGCAAAGGCAAGAAACCTCATTGCGGAGTACGCGGCCATCGAGCAGGGATGTGATGCTGTCGGCCATCAAGCAGAGATACCCGACCTTTAGCCAAGCCTCTGCCGCATATTCGACATCGCTCCAGCCGATACTTCTTGCCGACCTTGATAAAGCGTACAGTGAGAAGTCCCCCACGTTGTCAGACCTTGAACGGATGTACGGTGACGGCTCCTCGGCTTTATGGGCAAAGACGCAGCTACTGACTATTGATTTTGCCTCTGCCACAAAAGAGAGTGCTGATGAAAATGCTTTGAACGAGTTCTCAAACTTGTTTGTAAGGCAGTACCACTACATCAAGCTGACCGAATTCATTCTATTTGTCGCCCGGTTCAAGCTGGGCAGATACGGTAAATTCTACAGTTATTTCGACACGATAACTATTGGCGAGGCTTTCCGCAAGTTCCTCAAAGACCGGTCGGATGAGCTGGATATAATCATCCGGAACCGCAATAACCGGACACAGGAGCAACAAGCACCTGTAGAGCGGAATCACCAACCACCCGACGACTTACGGGCAAAATTCAAATTAAGATGAAAGACATAAAACTGATAGCGACTATTCTGTCAATTCTGACAGTGTATGTCGCTTTTTATTTTGTCTGCTACTGGATAGCGGACTATTGTTTAAGGACTTATTTGTAACGCAATTATGGAAAACAAAACTTTCAAAGAAGCTATCAAGAGTTATCTTGATGAACGTGCCAGGACTGACGAACTGTTTGCCAAGTCCTACGCAAAGGAAAACAAGAATTTGGACGAGTGCTGTTCCTACATCATGGGGGAAGCCCAGAAGCGAGGCAATGCTGTATGCATTTCTGATAACGAGGTATTTGGTATGGCCGTACACTATTACGACGAGGACGACATAAAAATCAATAAACTTCCTGCCGGCACGAGAACCGTCACTTCCACTTCACCCAAGTCGGTGAAGTTGACTGAGGAAGATAAACAGAGGGCTCGTGAGGAAGCGATAAAACGTCTTACCGAAGAGCAATATGTTTTGCTTAAGAAAAAGCCGTCACGAGGAAAGAAAGAAGCAACAGAAGTACAACAGATGTCATTGTTCTAAACCATGAAACCACGTACTAAATTGCAAAAGGAAGTCGCCGAGCTGAGTGAAAAGTTGGGTGAAATCTCCGAATCTCCCAAAAATTGGGCAAAAGAACATCTGTTTGCTCGCACTGCGTATAAATGTAAGGATGAACTTTGGTGTTCAGAATGTGGTAAGATGTGGATAAATACCGATAATAGCGAATTGGGTACTATCCTTTTGGGTAATAAGACCGAATGCCCTTATTGCCACCATAAATTAGATGTAACAGTCAGTCGTAAGAGCCAGAATAAAGAGGAAATCTACATGGACATACTGCAGGTTGTAGGTGGCTTTCAAGTTATACGTCATATCCTGTGCTGCAAGTATTCTTGCAAAAGTGGTTTTCGTGAGCATCCGATATCAAATCCTTATTACAGTTTCTTTGAGACTGTTCAGGAATGGATTGCAGTTAATGGCAAACGTACTATTATCGCCAGGCCTATGAATATGGGTGGCAATGGATGGTTGTATAGTGAGCCTTTGAGTATAAAGAACGAATACGGTAGCGGTTATTACAGTTATGGAGATGTATACTCTATACATGGATGGTTATATAGCAAGATAGAGCTTCTCCCGGAATTAAAGAAACGCGGTATAGGCCGGAATTTTCCCGATGTCAATCCGTCGAGGCTTATACGATCGCTCTTAACCGGTAACAATGATGCCGAACTCTGTTTGAAAACAAAGCAGATGGCAATGCTTAAGCACATGGCTAAAGAGGGGTATTATCAGCTTCGATACAAGCCGTCTTTCAATATCTGTAATCGTAATCATTACATCATCAGGGATGCCGGTATGTGGAATGACTACATCGACTTGCTGCTCTATTTCAAGAAAGACGTACGTAACGCCAAATATGTCTGTCCTAAGAACCTGAAAGCCGAGCATGATTTGCTAATGAATAAGAAAAGGAGCATTGAAGCAAAGCTTCGCAGGGATAGGGAAAGACGGGAAGCAATCCGTCGTGAAAAGGAACGTAGAGAGAACATCATTCAGTTTTACAAAAGAATGGAGAAGTTCTTCGGTTTGGAGATTACGGACGGAAGTATAACTATCCGTCCATTGGAAAGTATAACCCAGTTCTACCAAGAAGGGAAAGCAATGCACCATTGCGTATATACGAATGGGTATTACAAGCGTAATGATTGCCTTATCCTTTCTGCTCGTATTGGGGAAAAACGCATCGAGACGATAGAATTGTCTCTGAAAACTTTTGAAGTAGTCCAATCCCGTGGTGCATGTAACCAGAATACAGAATACCATAAACGTATCATAGGACTTGTCAAAAAGAACATAGGTTTAATTCGTAATAGATTATCAGCATGAAACATATTATCCGAAAAATAGAATACATCACCGGCGATAATCGTCGGTGTGAGAAAGTGACTATTGAAACAAACGACATCGAGGCTGAGAGAAAACGACTGTATGCCAAGTGTTCCTGTGATGTGATATACTTTACTTATGAGACAATGAAATAGGTCGAAATATGAATGTTCATCAGACAGTTCCCCGTTCGGATTGTACCTCTTTCGCCAGATGTGGCAAGCACTCACTTGCCTATTGCCGAAAGTACGGTTCATCCGAATGTGGGTCATGTGAAATAGTGAAGCGGAAACCGAGAAACCGGGTGGTAGTGGCCGGAGTAGAACGTAAAGTGTGCAGCCGTTGTGGAAACTTACTTTTGCTATCCTGCTTCTATGACAGAGCAATCTATCGTAACGGGAAGGTGTATCACATCAAGACATCATGGTGCAAGATGTGTATATCTGAGGATAATAGGGAACGGAATAAGAACAAGAAAACTCACAGAAAATGAAGAAGACATTTAAAGCATGGTCTAAGCAAGATAAAGACTTGGATGAGTTTTTATCTCCGGGTGACTATATAGACGAAAGGCTATACAACTACATAGCGGAAATCACTTGCCCTGCATATTGCTCAAGGGACTTTGTCCAAGGATGCGATGCGATTAAGGATGAAGGCGATGTATTGTTTTACATGACAGTACATAGAACCGGTGATAACCGATACTTATATCTCGGTATTCTGCCGGAATTTAAACAGTAACTCATAACAATTATAAAATGAAGAAAACTCAAAAGGAATTGTTAGCAAGGCTTATGACTGCTACAAATAGTCTTGGAGGTACGCTTGACGGAACTGCAACTTGTGAGCAAAAGTATATTGATAGACAACGTGCTCACATGCTCTCATACAAGGTCATATATGGTTTATTTGGCGATAATCCTAATAATCCCTATCGTGAAGATGATATAAATAATGCCTATAAAGCTATTGAGGAAATGGAGAAACTGGAACAAAAGGTATATCCTGACCGAAGTGGCTTTTTGAAGGATGAAGAAAAACAATAACCCTCAAAACAATATAGAAATGAAAAAAATACTATTCATCTGCACACTCCTCGTTTTATTGGCAGGATGTGCCACCACCCTACAAGCCCCTCGTGCGGCTTTCAAGAGAGAACATAAAGAGAACCGCTATGAGAAGATGTTTCAGCAGGCAGACTCAATGTTTGACATAAAATATAGACATGATGCATTATGAGCAAGATTTGGAAAGGACAAATAACTCTATGTTTATATATCGACAGTATAGTAGTAGGACTAAAATTGACAACATAAAACAACTGCATAAAAGGGGAATTGTGGAACTGAGTATATAGTTGGCTGAACAGAAATATTTCTTCCAGTTCTTTTTTCTTTTTCCTAATTCCTTTCGTATGAGTTGGGCCGTTATGGAATTATGGTCTCTATATTCAAGCGTTATTTCTAATGCTTTTCTGATTTTAAAGAGTGTACAACAAATAAACGATGATATTAGAAAACCCAAAATAGATAATGCTATTAGTAGGTTTAGTTTATATTTTATGTGAATAGCATCTTCTAAAAAAATAGCGACTTCTATACTTAGAAAGAGGGTAAAGAATAAAATGAAATAGTTAAATCTGGCATAAAATATATTTTCTATATGCTTCCTCTCTTCTTCTATTTCAGCTAATTTATGTGGTGCTATAGAATACTCCGATTTATCTTTTTTTGTAGCCATATGATTTAAGATTAAATTATTTCGCAAATGTAAATATAAAAAGTAATTTATGAAAACAATAACCATAAAACAGCCGTGGGCTTCTTTGATAGTTCACGGTATCAAAGACATCGAAAATCGGACTTGGCCGTGCCCTAAGAAGTATATCGGACAGAGGGTGCTGATACATTCAAGTGCCATCCCTGTGGAAATGATAAATCCTAATAGTGTATTCACAAGGCAACAATGGGACAGTTTCTCACTTGGATTTCAGAGAGAAATTATTTGCGGTGAGGGATATATAAGTTCTGCCATCATTGGAAGTGCTGAGATAATAGACTGCGTGATGAATCATCCTTCTATTTGGGCAGAGAAGGGAGTTTATAATTGGGTACTGGCTAATCCTATTCTCTATGCTAAACCTATCGAGAACGTGAAAGGGAAGCTTTCTTTCTGGGACTATCCCGGCATCAAAGAAGTAAAGATTGAGTGTCCGGAGTGTGGAAGTATAGAGATAGCAGTTGAAGATTATACCACGGAACCATTCCCAACTTATCTGCATAGATGCAATAAGTGTGGATATGTGATTATGGAAAGTGAGTGGAATGTAATAAAGTAGAATATGGGATTTGATTGGTTTTGGTTTACTGTAGTGATTTTGATAATCTGTGTTACTATATATTCCAGTCTCAATAGTTATTGGGAACATAAATATGGGAATAAGAATGAAGATTGCGATATATGGTGACATTACAAAATCTACTGCCAAATCGTGTCAGTAACTTCTTTGATACCGGATAGTCCGTTCATGGATTATTCGGTATCTTTATTTTGTAAATCAAAATAATAAAGTATGTACGCAGTAAATCAGTATGATGCAATTGCAGAGAGTTACGATTCTCTGTTTAAAGATGAAGTCAGCATTGAGGAGAATAATAAGATAGCCTCGATGCTTTTTGATGTTCCCGGAATTATTCTTGATGTGGGATGTGGCACCGGATTGTTCCTTGATATTCTGAAAGTATCTCCAGATGAATATTTCGGTATCGATCCGAGCAATAAGATGCTTGAAGTTTTTAGGAAGAAGCATCCTGGCTATTATAATCTATGCATCCCGTTTGAGATGTTCAACCTAAAGTTTATGGTATTCAATACCGTTGTCGCCCTGTTTGGTTCGGCCAGTTACATTGAAATCGAAGCGTTAACGGATATCCCCGAGGAGAAGAATTTGTTCCTTATGTTCTATAAAGAAACGTATCATCCGGTGACTTATGAACGTAGCGGTTGCGAATTGGAATATTATGAACATTCGAGGTGTGAGCTGGAACAAGGCTTTCCTCATTGTGAAGTAAAAGAGTTTGGTAACTATTATATCGTGACTAACGTATGATATTATATTCAGAACAAAATGTGTATGAAGCGGCGAAAGAACGCATAAGGCAGCTATTTTCTATAGGTGGCCGTCTGGGCGTTTGTTTTTCTGGAGGCAAAGATAGTACCGCTTTGCTGCATATCACTTTGGAAGTGGCACGTGGACTTGGTATTCGAAAGCTACCGGTTATGTTTCTTGATCAGGAATGTGAGTACACATATACAGTCGAGTATATGCGTTATGTTATGTCTTTGCCAGAAGTAGAGCCTATTTGGGTACAAGTACCATTCAGATTATGGAACGCTAATAGCGGTGATTGGTTTATTCCTTGGGAACCAGGAAAAGAATGGATGCGTGAAAAAGAGGATATTGCTTTCAAAGAGAATGTATATGATGCTGACAGATTTAAAGACATGTTCAACGCTATTGCATTTCATCACTTAGGAGAAGATTATGTTTCTTTGGGTGGTGTCCGTATTGAGGAATCTCCGGCCCGTCGTGCAGGATTAACAGGCAAGGAGACCCTCCCTGGTATGACATACGGAAAGCGTTGCAGTCATGGAGTAGTTATGTACCCTTTGTATGATTGGTCTTACCGCGATATCTGGTATTATATCTTCTCCAATCGGTTAAGATATAATAAAGCCTACAATTACATTTTCTCAAAAGAGCCGCTACGTTCGGCCAGGGTGTCCTCTCTGATTCATGAGAACAGTAATCAGAATATCCCTTACTTGCAGGAAATTGACCCGAAGGCATATAATGCCATGTACACCCGTATCCCCAATATTGGTACGACAAATCATCTTCTGTTGGATGCCTTTGAAGAGATACGTAATTATCCGAACTGTTTTAAGGATTGGCCGGAATATTTGAAGTATCTCATTGATAACATAGTGGCTGAGGATAAGAATAAAATCATTTTCTCCAATAATCTGAAGACAGTGATTACTAAAGTAGAAAATTGGTTTGATGTAGACCGTCTTGATATTTACCGCGCTTTTGCTCGTGGGATTATTACCGAAGACTTTGAACAGACAAAGTTAAATAACAGATTATTGGTTCATAAATCAAAGTATAAATATGGAAAGGCTAAAAGAAATAATCATCCGGATGCTTGATGAAACGCCGGACAAAATAAACTTTTTGAATGAAGTAAGGCAACTTCTATTTTCCTTGTCCCCGGAGAAAGTAAACCCGGTGGATCGTGTTCTTTGGGTTCCAATGGAAATGGTAAAGGCAAACAACTATAATCCTAATGCCGTGGCAAAGCAGGAAATGCAGTTGCTTTATACTTCCATTCGTGAAGATGGATATACTCAGCCTATCGTTACGATTTGGAGCGAGGAAGAGCAAAAATACATTATTGTAGACGGTTTTCACCGTAACCTCATTGCACGTATGTACAAGGATATTGCTCGACGGAATAGTGGTTGTCTCCCCATTGTGGTTATTGATAAGGATGTCAATGACCGTATGGCATCTACGGTCCGGCATAACCGGGCACGTGGTAAACATTCTGTTGACGGCATGACGAATATCATTTATAACATGATTAAAAATGGAGAGTCGGATGCAGTCATTTGTAAGAAGCTTGGTATGGAACCATTAGAGCTTGTAAAACTTAAGCACATCACCGGCTTTGCTAAGATGTTCAAGAACTACGAATACAGCAAAGCCATTAAAGAAATTATTCATCACACAGATTCAGCAGAGTTATGATTATGGATATACAGAATATTGCAATAGATAAAATCATTCCATATTGGAATAATGCCCGGAACAATAGCAAGGCTATCAAACCGGTAGAGGAATCAATCAAGAAGTTTGGCTTTAACCAACCGCTTGTAGTAGATAAGAATCTTGAAATCATTGTCGGCCATACAAGATACTTTGCTCTCTTAAATCTTGGATATAAGGAAGTACCTTGTATAGTCGCTGATTTGGACGAAGAAAAGGCACGCCAGTATCGTATTGCTGATAATAAGACATCGGAGTTTGCATCATGGGATGAAGATAAACTGATACGTGAACTTAGGACTATGAATGTCCCCGCAGATATGCAAGATTTCTTTTTTGAGCCAATAGAGCAGTTACTCGGATTTGATGTAAACTTTACTCCGGCAGATGATTATGCAACAGAAGATATGCAAGCAGAGGAAGTACAGCGGGAGTTCAGTCAGGAAATGGAACGTCAAGAGAACGAGGCTTTCAAAAAGAAAACGGAACGTATTGAAGAGAACTTAGAGCAAGAGAAGACCGAATATATTGAAATGGCATGTCCCCATTGTGGAGAAATAATCAGAATGAAGAAGTGATATGGCAGCACCAACGGGAAATAAATTTTGGATGTTAAGGAGTAAGCATGGGAGAGATAAACTCTTTTCCACGCCAGAACTTTTGTGGGAAGCTGCATGTGAGTATTTCCAATGGTGCGATGAAAATCCTTGGCTTTCCAAAAAAGCTGTTCAAAAGACAGTTCCTGTGAAAAGAAAGAAAGGGAAGAAAGTGGAAACTGTTAATGAGCAGCAAGTGCAACAAGAAGTTTCCCCGACTTCCCGTCCGTACTCCCTTACCGGATTTTGTATTTACGTAGGCGCTTCATCCAAATGGTGGAGCACCTTTCGTGCGGAATGTAAAAATAAGAATGACGAAGATTTTTTAGAGGTCATCGCACGCGTGGAAGAAACAATCGAAACGCAGCAGTTTGAAGGTGCATGTGTCGGTGCTTTTAATGCGAATATCATTGCTCGTAAACTTGGGCTTGCGGATAAGCAGGAAGTAGACCATACGAATGCAGGGAAAGAATTCAAAGGATTTAATTTTCTTCCATATACCCAAGAGGCTGAAGATGTGAAGTAATGGGAGAGAGGGTCAACATAAAACAGCGTTTAGCCTATAACTATCTTCGTGACGATGTTACGAAGTTCTTATGTTATGGTGGTGCCGGTGGCGGTGGTAAGTCATGGCTCGGTTGCGAATGGCTGATGCAATGTGCTTACTATCTTCCCGGTACTCGCTGGTTTGCCGGGCGAAATAACTTAAAGGATAGTAGAGAGTCTATTTCTGTAACTTTCGATAAGGTTGCCAAATGGCATAAGTTCGCTGATTACAAGCAAACGAATGACGGTATAAGGTTGGGGAATGGTTCGGAGATTATCTTTCTTGATTTGACTTATTATCCGGTTAAAGACCCTATGTATGAACGTTTGGGCTCTAAGGAGTTTACGGGTGGCTGGATTGAAGAAGCTGGACAGGTTCACTATCTCGCTTTTGAGGTTTTAAAGACCCGTATAGGCAGACACTTAAATGATGTCTATAACATTCCCGGTAAGATACTTATTACTTGTAATCCTAAAAAGAACTGGCTTTATAGAGAGTTTTATAAACCATGGAAAGAGAAGAAACTGAAAGCTCCTTACGCTTTTATTCAGGCGCTTGTACAAGATAACCCTTATGCGACAGAAGATTACATCGATACACTCCGGAATACAAAAGATAAAGTTACGAAAGAGCGACTATTGTATGGAAACTGGGAGTACGATAATGACCCTACGGTTCTCTGTGATTATGATGCCATTTGTGATTTATTTGTAAATGAGCATGTACAACCGGTAGGCTTATCAACAGGTTCTTCCGACCTTGCCATGAAAGGCCGAGACCGTTTTGTCAGTGGGCATTGGATAGGTAATGTATGCTATATCAGATTAGACCAGGAATACAGTACGGGTAAATCCATTGAGGCAGACCTTAAAAACATGATGATACAGTGGAGTATTCCACGCAGTATGATGATAGTTGATAGCGATGGGCTGGGGAGTTATCTTGAAAGTTATCTGAATGGTATCAAAGAATTTCATGGCGGTAATCGCCCGATTAATCTGGAGTTTGACAATCTGAAATCAGAGTGCGCTTTTAAGCTCGCAGAACTGATAAATAACCGACAGATAAGGATTATATGTACGGAAGCCCAAAGAGAGCGCATAATTGAAGAATTAGGAGTTTTAAAGCAAGACCATATAGATGCTGATACCCGAAAGAAAGGAATAATCAGTAAAGAGAAAATGAAAGAGATTCTTGGTCATTCTCCGGATTATCTTGATATGCTGATAATGGCAATGTTTTTCCGTATCAAGCCAATTCCCAAACGACCAAAAGCAAAATTAGGACAGATATGACAGTAAAAGAATTTTTGATATTAAGTGAGGTGGCAAGCAATGCTATTGAACTGTTGGAGCGGATAAGAAAGCTTCCAAAGCCGGACTTCATTTCGGGAGTTCGTTTGCCGGATAATCTGAATGATGCCACTATTGGGCAACTTATGGGGCTGCAATCTATATCAAGCGATATTGATTGCATAATGATGCCATGTCATGTCCTTTTGGGGTTATCGGTTGAACAAATAGAAGCATGTGAGGTAGAGGATGTTTTGGGCTTTTCCTCATGGGTTACTAAAGAGGTGGAACGGATAACCAAGCTGTTTGAAACAACGAGTGTGACGCCTACTCCTGAGGAAAAACGTGCGGGTGTGGATCAGTTATCATTTGGCTTGTTTGGGTTGGTGGACTATTATGCAACCCGTATGGGAATTACTGACCATGAGCAGGTAGAAAGTGTTCCATGGGTCAGAGTGTATAAATGTCTTGATATGGATGCAGAGAAGATAAGATATGAACGAAGATTACGTAAAATTTATCAAGATAATAACAAATGAACACAAGTGTAGAGAGGAAAATAGCGTCTGTTGCAGAAAAGCTGAAAGACATAACCTATTTGTTTGATAACTGGGCGACGGCTAACGTCCGGTTGGATAAAATGCCATTACCGGCTATGATTAACTTACTGCCTGTATCCGGTAAGTTCGTTATATCCAGAACACAGTTGAAGGATTGCCCTAACTGTATGATAGCATTTGCAGATAAGACAAGGTTTGATTTCGACGGGGTGGAGAATGATAAGGTTATTGAGAGGTGCAAAGGATATGCCGTACAGTTTATCAAAGAACTGAATAAAAGCGGACTGTTTGAGTGGGTGAGTGATGAAGTACCTTACTCCATATTTTACGATAAGTTGGATGTGAATGTTACTGGGATAATGATAGAATTGAAACTTAAAGAGGTTCAAGGAGTACCCATGTGTTAGTTATGGAAGATAGGAGAAAAGAAATAAAAGGTATTCTGATTGAGGAATTGGACAGTCTTCAGCAACGTATTATTGAGAATCATATACGGGCTGGGCAGCGTGCAAGTGGAAGGACTATCAAAAGCTTGCATGTTGTGGTAGATGATAATCACGGCATCTTGTTTGGTAGGCAGGCTTTCGGCGTATTGGAAACGGGACGTAGACCGGGGAAAGTTCCTAAAGGATTTTATAAGATTATCCGGCAGTGGATGATGGATAAGGGTATTCAAGTGGAGAAGCCTAAGTCTTTTGCATACCTCGTAGCTCGGAAAATAGCTCGAGAAGGTACTGAACTATATCGGACAGGAAAGCATGAGGACATATATTCAAAAGATATTGAAAGAACGATACAGAATGTAATGAATCGTGTATTTGGTATTTTCTCAAAGGATGTACAACATATAAATTTGAATAACAATGCGAACTCATAAAATAGGAAATACAACAGTTGAGTATCCGGATGAAATAGCTTTTTGTTTTAATCCGATAGTCATTAATATACTTGGACATCCATGGGCATGGGTAGAGGCTGTAGTCCGCGATGTGATAACTGGTATAGAGCATATAGAGAAAAGGGTATTGTTTCAAAATACTTGTTTCTTTGATGTTTCTTTTTATACCCAATCATATTTTGATTCAATTCAATTTGGTGAGATAGACTATACCCAATCGGGAGCTGTAGAGACGCCTTTGGGACGGTTATTCTCTCTTGACTTGAATATGTATTCTGAGAGTGGAGAATTGGGCGAAAGTTTCCAGTTTGAAACTTTTGTTGTTTGGGGAGCAATGAAGATTGGCGAACGATATAATGGCGATAGGATTTTGACATGGTTTAAGAACTTTCCTTTCACGGTTGGCATGTATGCAGCTGGGGAAAGTAGTGTTAATATCACTGTCGATAATGAACCTTTACCTGCTGTTGGATTGTCAAAGCGTAATGTTTATAATTTGTTTCTGACGGGAATCGAAGCCCAAAGAGAGGTGATTTTTGATTTATCAGGAGCCGGAGCTATAGGTAGTGTATTTGATATGACATTCGACTATACTTTCCATGCAGTAGAAGGTGCTTCTTCCAATATTCGGTTATTGATTGATGATTCAACGTGCGGGATATATCTTCGTTGGATTAATCGTCATGGCTTTTATTGCTATTGGTTATTTAAAGCCGGTGATGAAAAGAAACAGGTTACGAATGATGGAGAGTTTATTCGCAACAATATGCAGGGCTATAGTTATGTGAATGGATATCATAGTGGAACAGGACGTAAACAGCGCAAGACGGAAGAAAATACACTTCCTATATGTGCTCCACTTGTGGATAGTGATACATACGACTTCCTTTTTCAACTTGCTATATCTCCGGTTGTGGATATGTACATGGGGAAAGATGCTGATAAAAAGGATAGATGGCAGGGAGTGAATATTGCGGTTGAAACTTTCAATAAAACTCGTGCTGTCCTTCAAGATTTTGTAGCGATAATTGTTTTACCGGAAACGAGGGTACAAAGCTTATGAGAAATGAAATGTTATTTGTAGATGGGGAACTGGTTGATTTGGGAGAAGATACTAAAATCACATTGAATCTTAAAAGTAATTTACTTTCTGATTTAAGTAAGATTATTAGTAACAACAGTTATACTATAAAGCTTCCTAAGACAGTACGTAATCAACGTATTATAGAGCATGCTGATATACCCTCATGCAATACAGCTTATCCGAGAAGGTATCATCATGCCAGATATTTCCGTAACGGAGTAGAGATAATCTCAAATGCCAAGGCTGTACTCCTATCGGTTTCTGATACCATTGATATTGCCATTACATGGGGAAATATAACATTGTTGGCTGGCATTGTAGAGAATGATAAATCTTTGAATGAACTCATTGATACTGGTTATTACATAACTTGGAGAAGGGAAATTAGCGATTATCAGAACGGAAGTCCTTTTATTGTCTCTGATATGAGTATGGGGATACGGAACTTTGATACTTTTAATTATGTGCATCCTTGTGTAAGAGTTGGTTGGATATTAGAGCGTATATCAGCAGATAATGGACTTAATCTTTCATTTTCAAATGATATTGTGGAAAGATATATTAGCAAGTTGATTGTTCCATTATTGACACGTCATGGTCGAGGGCTTGATGTAAATAATCAATTTGGATTGGCTGCGAGATATAATAACGGAGTAAGATATGACTATTACTTGACTGCAATATTGAAAAATGCCTATGCCAATAGTTTTTTGGCGGTAATCAATGCCGGTACCAATAATTCGGGAATAAAAGTTCTTAAAGAAAGTACTAAGATTAGAATATCGGCAAGAATGTTTTTTGATTTTACTAGTACGGTTCCGGTAAATCCAGCTTTTGTGGCATATAAAGTAGTGGATGGGAGAGCCGAAGAAGTATTTTCTGTTGATGCTTCTAATTTGCAGGGAAGTAATGGACAGACCTGGACAGTATACTTTGACTTTGAGGATGAGACATCTGTATTGTCAGAGGGTGATATTATTTATTTTGCTTTTCGTGATACGGGATATTTTGTTAATAACTGGGGAACAGACACTTTCTCTCTTGCTTTAGCGCCCTATATTAACGAAGTGGTAGTAGAGGGGAAGGGTAGCGATGGGTATTATCCCATAATATCCAATTTGCCGGATATAAAGCAAGTTGATTTTATCAAAACGATTGCTGCAATATCCGGAATGTTTGCTGTTATCGTTAATGATACTACTTTGGGCTTTTTTTCTGTGGATGATATTATATCGAATCGAAATAAGGCATACGATTGGACGCGTAAAGTGGTTGCTTCTTTCAAAGAAAATAAACCACAAGAAATTAGTTACTCGCTTGAAGATTTTGCGCAAAAGAATTTACTTACATGGAAAGAAGATAATACTGTAAAAGGTGATTATAGTAGTGCCTTATATGTGCAAGATGAAACAATTGAGGTTGAACGTACTGCTATTGAACTTCCATTTGCTGCAACTGATATGTCGTTAGGTAGAGCTTTTATTCCGTTATATGACTACTCTGGTAATGAAACTGTCGGGAAAATGAATAGTGTGGAGCCACGGTTATTGATTGAGGTTAATAATACCGGAAAATCGAAAGCTTCATTTGAAGGGTTGAGATGGGACACTTTGGTAAACAGGAACTATGAATCATACCAGAAAATTATCCGTAATCCTATTGTGGTCAGTGAAAAGATTGAAATTAGTGATATTGAGTTGAAAGAGTTAGATGTGACTATTCCTGTCTATTTAGGTCAATATGGTAGATACTATGCTATTATATCAGTAAGGGCAGAAGCTACGGGAATATGTGAATGTAAATTATTACAATTGGAAGTGTAACTATGGAAAATGTAGAAGAAAGAGTGCTGGATATCCGGGTACGATACGATGACGCTATCAGTAACATCGCTAAATATCGTACTCAGTTGGATGTACTCCGGAAAAGAGAGCAAACTTTAAAGGAGGATTTGAAAGCTGGGCGTTTTGAACGTGAAGAATATAATGTAAAACTAACAGAGACCCAAATTGCAGCCCGTGAAGTGAATGAGGTAATTAGAGTACTGAACAAGCAGGTACAGAATGAACGAAAGGAGCAAACGGAGCTCGAGGGTAGTTTGGTCAGACTGCGTGCGGAGCTCTCTAATCTAACTGCTTCTTATGACAGGTTAAGCCGTGCAGAACGTAACAGTGCCAGAGGTAAAGAGATTCAAGATAAGATAAATGCTATTACCGATGAATTGAAAGAAGCGGAAGAAGGCACGCAGCGCTTCTATCGGAATGTCGGTAACTATGAGGAAGCTTTGAAAAGCTTTGTAGGTATCAATAATGACTTTGCAAACTCCTTGTTGAATATTGCTCAAAACTCAAACGGAGTGAAAGGATTTTTCTCCAATATGAGAACAGAAGCATATGCTTTAGGTTCAACACTAAAAGCATTATTGAAGAATCCGGTGTTTATGAGTATCGCAGGTGTGGCTGGAGTTAGCTTTGCTTTCAAATGGTGGTATGACTACAATAAGGGGATAAAGGAAGCTACTAAATTAACGAAGCAATTTACGGATAAGTCCGGTGATGACTTGAAAATCTATCGGAGTGAAGTACAAGCTTTGGCTGATTACTACAGTAAAGATTTCCGGGATATGTTGACTGCTATTAATTCCGTAGAAAAGCAGTTTGGCATATCTTCTGATGAAGCGTTGAAAGTAATCAAAGATGGTTTCATTGCCGGGGCGGATGCAAATGGAGAGTTTCTGTCTGCTTTGAAAGAATATCCGGCGTACTTCAAAGAGGCCGGTATATCTGCGGATCAGTTTGTTGCTATTGTTGCAGAAACCAATAAGCAGGGTGTTTTCTCTGATAAGGGAATTGATACTATCAAAGAGGCGAACACCCGGCTTCGGGAAATGACTACATCAACGGCCAGTGCATTGGATGGTATCGGTATCAGTTCTAAACAAGTTCAGGAAGATTTGCAGACAGGAGCAAAGACTACTTTTCAAATCATGCAGGAAGTATCTGCCAAATTGGATGAACTACCGAAAAGCAGTGCGGTCGTCGGTACTGCAATTGCTGATATCTTTGGCGGTCCGGGAGAAGATGCCGGCTTGCGATATATCCGCACCTTGAAGGACATATCTGTTAATTTGGATGAAGTCAAGGGTAAGACCGGGGAATTGGGTAAAGTGGAAGATGATTTGCTTGCTTCCCAAGCGGAGCTAACGAAAGAGGTCGCTTTGCTTTTTGATGCTACCGGTAGCTCATTTGAAAAGATGACGGCTAAGGTTGAGACTTTTGTTAATGACGTTTTATCCTCTTTGATTAAAGATGTACGAACTTTGTTTGAATCGGTAGAGGATATAACGGAACGGGAAACAAAAGCGGCAGTTGAGCTTGGGAAGAATGTTGCAGAGGCTAATGTCGGAGATGAATATGCCAAGATAGAGGCGGCACGGGCTCGGTATGTGAAAGCGGGGCTTTCAGAGGAAGCAGCTATGAAAAAAGCCAAAGAAGAAAGACTGCAGATGCTGAACTTATCCCTGAAGCAGGAAGAAGAATACTTGCAGGAAACTGTTGCCATCAATGAGAAATACAATAAAGAACTGCAGGATGCTTCATTCTGGCGTCAAGGAATTGGCAAAGACCGTTCCAATGCAGTCATCAACAAGGATATTGCTTCTTCATGGAATAATCGCATGGCACAGTTGTCGGCTGTGGAGTCCAGGAAAGAGACTATTAACTTGGTGTCTTCATATACTGGAGATGCCGATAAAAAGAAAACGCCGATTGTAGACCCTAAAGCTGTGGCCGAAGCTCTAAAAATCAAAAAGAAAGAGCTGCAAGAGATACGTAAAGCTGAGGATGAAATGCTAAAGCTTATTAAAGATAGCCGGGAAAAGCAGACACAAGAAATAGAATATGAGTACAGCCGGCAAATTGAAGACTTGAAAATCCGTTTGGAGACCGAAAAGGACTTGACACCTCGTGCCAAAGATGAAATCGGAAAACAGATTCTTTCTCTTGAGCAACAGAAAACTATTGCTTTACAAAAGCTCTCTGATGAAGAACTGAAAAAGGATATTGAAAATCGGCAGAAGCTTATCGCCTTGCAGCTTGATTCTGTAAAGGCTGGTAGTGAGCAGGAGTATCAACTAAAGATGCAGCAACTCGTAGCCCAACGTGATGCAGAGCTCCAGCAGAAGGAGCTAACAGAGCAGATGAAACTTGCTATCGTGGAGAAGTATAACAAGAAAATTGATGATTTATCAAAACAGCATGACAATGCTGTAATTAAGAAGCAAGAGGATGCAATGAAACTTCGCTTTGAGACTGAGATAGCCCAAGCATATGGTAATGAGCGGGAGATTCTCCGTATTAAGATGGAACAGAAGCTTGCAGAGTTGAATGCTATGCAGCAACTTGAGGGGGAAAGTATAGAAGCTTTTAATTTGCGTAAACTTCAGGCTCAAAATGAATATAATGATGCAAAAAAAAATGTTGCAGATAAAGAAATAGCTATTGAACAAGCCAAATATGATGCTATGGCTACTGTTACAAATGGACTTATTGCTTTGACAGATGAGATAGGCAATCAAGACCGTAACTTTGCCATTGCAAGCAAGGCTTTGGCTCTTGCTGAAATTGCTATCAATACTGGTAAAGCCATTTCTAAAATGATTTCTGCTGAAGCTGGTAAGGGAGTCGTTGGACTTGGTACAATGGCAAGTGGTATAGCTACTATACTTTCTAACATTGCGGCTGCCATTTCTACGGTAAAAAGTGCTAAATTTGCACAGGGTGGTTCAGTAGTAGGTCCGGGTTCGGGCACAAGTGACTCTATACCGGCAATGTTATCCAATGGTGAAAGTGTAATGACAGCCGCTGCGACTTCTATGTTTGCGCCGTTATTATCGGCCTTTAACCAAATGGGTGGTGGTATTCCTATCAATGTAACAACCTCATCCAATCAGGCAACGGGTGAGGATATGCTTGCAAAAGCAGTTGCAAGAGGTATGATGATGGCTCCGCCACCGGTATTGTCCGTAGAGGAATTTACTTCTGTTGCAGATAGAGTGAAGTATGTCGAAAATCTTGGTAGTGTATGAATGCGTATGAATTATTAATACTGAATAGGAGCATTCTCCAAGTAATGGACGGTGTTTCACTTGATGTTGGGGATGTGAAATATATTCCCGTATATCAAGATTATGTTCGCTTATTACAGGAAGGACATAAAAAGACTTATATTATGCAGTATTTATCTGATGAATATAGTATCGCGGAGAGAACCATTTATCGGATTATTGATAAGTTTTCAAGTACAGTTAATATCTAAGTAAGGGCGGAGTAATTCTCCGCTCTTTTTGTTTATAGAAAGTTACTGCCAAAGCGTGTCAGTGGAATGAACCTCTTATTTTCTTCAAGCCGTATCCTGTTTTTTACCTTTGTTACAAACAATTATGTGATATGGCGAAATTATTTATCAACAAAGACATTGCAGCTGATGCCGATAAAATGAAATATTGGCTTACGGGCGAGGATAGCGTGTCGTTTACTGACATACAATATTTCCTTGATTGGATGCCATCTGACGACAATCGGGTTGACATAGAAATTCATTCCTGCGGTGGAGATTGTACGGAGGGGTACGCAATTTATGATGCTTTACGTGCCTCTGGAAAAGAAATTTCTTGTCGGGTTGTTGGCAAATGTGCATCTATGGCGACAGTAATTCTATTGGCCGCACCTTTGGAGCGTAGGACGGCTTATGAACATGCCGAGTTACTTATTCATGAACCCTACATTCCGAGCCTGAAGGGAGATGTAACACTTGAACGAATACAAGAAATAGCATCTGGTCTGACAGTAGAGAAAGAAAAAATGCTGACGTTGTATGTGGAAAGGACTGGTAAATCTCGTGAAGAAATAGAGGTACAGATGAAAACAGAGAGTTGGTTTTCTCCAGAAAAAGCGATTGAACTCGGCTTTATTTCATCTATAGTCCCAGCTATATCAGCTAAAGCAAACGAACCAATTATTAATCAAAATCCAAAAGGAATGGCAAAAGAAAATGAAGTGACTGTAAAGCAGTCATTGATTGACCGCCTTTTAGCTAAATGCGGTTACGCTAAAATTGAAGATGTTCCGGCCATTGTCGGAAAGGTAATTACAACATCAACTGGTGATGAGTTGAATGTTGAACGTGATGAAGGAGAAATACAGGTTGGTGACTCCGCTTCTCCTGACGGTGAATTTGTACTTGAAGATGGTCGTACAGTCGTAGTTACTGATGGTGTAATTACGGAGATAAGGAAGCCTGCTTCCGATGACGATGTATCAGCCTTGAGAGAAGAAATCTCACGTCTCGCTTCAGAAAATGAGGAACTGAAAAAGAACGCAAAATCGGAAGATGATATGCGTATCCTTGCCACTGTGAAGAAAGCGGGCGGGGAACCATGGTTGAACAAGGTGGCTTCAAGTCATTATTCCCCGGCAGGTCGTAGCACTCAACCCGTAGTAAAGAAACCGGAGAATAAAGAGCAGCCGGTAAGTTTGGTTCAAAAGAAACTGGAAGAGGCGAGAGAGAAGAACAAAAAACGTTATCAAAAAAAGTAATAGATTATGAACATTTTAGATTCAGTGAAAAATCTGACGAAAGACAATGGAGCGGTAAAAGACTTGCGAGATTTGCTTGTGCTTACCAATTTCGTTGATGAAGCTTTAGAGCAATTCTTCACTTTCCGTCAGAATGTGGCGAACGGTGAAAAATTAGGATGGACCGGAGAAATGGAAGATATCGGCTGGGCTGGTGCACCTTGTAATCCAGTGTATAAGACACCGACTATTCCGGCTGCCGAAAAGACATGGGATATCGGCCAGTGGTCTACGCCCTTGAAGTGGTGTTACGAAGACTTTATGAACACTATTGCGGAATATGCGCTGAAAACAGGTACAGATATTGGCGATTTGACATCTACGGATATTATGGATGTTATTATTTATCCGGCGCTTGATTTAGCCATTAAACGTATGTTTTGGCGTTTCATCTGGTTTGGTGATAAAGCTGCGGCTAATATTGCGGAAGAAGGTGGCGGTAACATCACGGCTGGTTTTGACGTAGAACTGTTCAAACCGTGTGATGGGTTCTTTAAACAGCTATTTGCTGTCACAGCTTCAAATGCTACTCAACGTACGACAATTGCTGCAAATGCAGAGGCTTCTTATGCTTTACAGATGAGTAAGATTAAAGAAACGGGTGTTGCTATTGGTGTTTTTGATTCAATTTTGGAGAATGCAGACCCTCGTATTTCTGGATTGGACGGCGCAGGCTTATTTGTGACCAAATCTCTTGGAGATGCCCTTACCAAAGATTTGAAGCGTGAATACAAACTAATTCTCGAATGGGAACAAATTTTCAAAGGTTTGGATGTATCAGAATATAATGGTACCCCTATCTATCGTGTTTCTATCTGGGATAGAATGATTCAGAAGTATCAAAATGATGGCAAGAAGTTGAATCTTCCACATCGTGCTGTTTTCGGTTCTCCCAAGCAGCTGTTTGTAGGTTCTCCAGCAGGACAGATTATTTCTGATTTGGAACTTTGGTTTAATCAGGATGAACGTGTAACAAAGGCATACTCTGCCGGACGTTTGGGCTGTTTGATTGGAGAAGATAACTTATTCCAACTTGCATATTAAGAAAGGAGGTATTTTATGGGAGTATGCGATGATATTTTGAAAAAGGATATTTCTCCGTCTTGTGATGACCCCGTTGTACAAGGTTTGGAACAAGAAGGCGTGATAATGAATCGTGCAGATGTAGATTTTGCAGCAACGTTATTCAATTCTACCCGTAAGAATGTGATTGAGACATTAGCTATGAAGACGGGTAAGAAAGCGTATAAGGTTATTGTACCTGGAAAAACTCCATTTACAGGGACTACCACAGCTTTAGCGACCGGTACATATCGCAATTCATTTACGAATACCCTTGCGCTTGTAATTTTAGCGAATGATCCGGACGTTTGTGCGGACATTATTGACGGTTTGGCTAATGGTTCTTATGTTGTAGTATTGGAAAACAAATATAAAGGGCTACAGAAAGAGGAAAATCCAGGTGATGCCGCTTTCCAAATCTTTGGGTATTATCAAGGTCTTACAGCTACTACCATTGAAAACAATAAGTATAGTGAAGATACTGAAGGCGGATGGGCGGTAACACTCGAGGAACAGAAGGCTCCGAGGTCTGCTTTATTCTTGTATAAAACAAGTTATGAAGCTACTAAAACAGCTATTAACACTTTAACGGCTGAACCGGTAGGGCAAGATTAATATGAGAGTTTCTGAGGTGGTTGGTAAATTAAAAGAATTGGGGGATAAAATCCCCCTCTCTTCTTCTGATAAATCAGTTATTGAGGCAATGTATTACGAAGTTTTTGGGCGAATGTTTGTCAGAACTTCATGTAACGATTGCTATCGTGATGCTGTGATTGAAATGTATTCATATTTAAAAAAATACGGAAAAATGAAAGAAAAATCAAGTTATGCACTTAAGAATGGTGTCTTGCTGCAAATGGCCTTTGGTAGTGGTGAAATGTATACCAATGACAATCTGACCGATGAAGCTGCAGAGAAATATTTAGCTAAAAATCCTAAAGGTATTTCTTTGTTCGCTGTCACTCCAAAAGATTGGAAAGAAAGGATTGATAATCGCATGAATCCAGATACGCCGTTGGATGAAACATTAGTTTCAGAACTGGTAAAAGCCTTTAAAGTAGAAAATGCCACTTCTGATATTGTAAAAGATGCATTCAAAACTTACAAGCTAAATGGAAAGAAAGTTTCTGCTAAAGTATTGGATGCTCATATTAAGGAAGCTCAATCTATTATTGAATCCGAGACTACTAAAGTGGATGGTGAATAGGCTGTAAAATTAATAACCTCACGAAGCTATGAGAGTAAAAGACTTAAAAAAGAAGAGTGGAAAACGTATTGATACTAAGTATATCCAGTCGCTTGGTATACAAAGTTATGGTGATGATAATTTATATCCCCAGACTTTGCGTAATATCATTGCTGCCAGTTCAACTGGTAGTGAGTGTGCTGAACGATTTGCTAACTTCATAGAGGGGAATGGGTTTCGTGAGGTTACTTTCTCTGAGTATATCGTGAATCGTCGGGGAGATACTGCAGATGATATTCATGCTTTTGTATGTACTGATGTCGGCAGCCATGATGGATTAGCACTCCATGTTAATTATAATGTATTGGGGAATATCGTAGAGCTCCAATACATTCCATTTGAGAATTGTAGGCTTTTAGAGGAAGATGAAAATGGGTATGTAGCTAAAATAGCCGTACATCCTGATTGGACTGGAAAAAAAACACGTAAAGGAAAGGCTATTCAGGTTAACAGAGATAACATTGATTATATTGATGTATTCAATCCCCGTAAAGAGGTTGTATTGGCGCAAATAGAAGCCGCTGGTGGTATTGAGTTTTATAAGGGGCAAATCCTTTGGGTTGGCGGTAATGGTAAATATGTTTATCCAGTCAGCCGCGCAGATCGCGTTGTTACGGAAATGAGCACGGATGAAGGGCTTGCAAATGTAAAATATCGTAATGTACGTTGTAATTTCATGCCTTCTGGAATGATTGTCACCAAGAGAGGTATTTCTCCGGTGCATCTTGATGAAGACGGTAAGCCGATAGAAGAAAATAAATCAAGCGAAGATACAGGCTTTTCAGATACTATTATACAACTTCAAGGAGATACTAATGCTGCAAAAATATTAGAAGTTACGTTGGAATCAGATGAGGAAAAACCGGAGTTTGTGGATATCAGTTCTAAAAATTACGATAAAGACTTTACTGTTACTGATACCAGTGTAGTAGAGCGTATTTATTCTGCTTTTGGACAAGAACCTTGGTATTGTATTCGTATCGGCAAGGTGGGTTTTTCCGGTGATATCTTGGAAGATGCTTTTGAGTATTATAACTCTATTGTATCAAAACAACAACGAATGATTGAACGTGCTTTTCAAAAGATTTTTGCGCATTGGTATGAGCCAGTCAATCTTTCTAATGACTTTAGTGTACAACCGCTTAAATATGTAAGAAATGCAACCGTATCTAATAGCAACAGATGAAGTGTCTAAGTTGGCCCGTACGATGTCGGTACATATCGATACGGAAAAGATAGAAACATATATTCGAGAATCGGAGAATATTGATTTGAAATCGGCTTTAGGTGATACTTTGTTTTTAGACGTGAAAGACCACCCGGATAATTATAGTGAATTACTCAATGGCGGTTCTTATGATGCAAAGTGTGGTGGAAAACGCTCTTTTGTGGGCCTAAAAACCGCATTAGCTTATTATACTTATGCCCGTATGGTGAAGAATGGGGATGGTAATGTTACCCGTTTCGGATTTATGAATAAGGGTAACGAATATTCGTCTCATTCTGATTTTAAAGAGAAGCTTATGGCTTATAATGATGCTTTTTCTATGGCTGACCGATATTTAAAAGAGTGTGTACGCTATTTGAATGATAATAGAGAATCTTTTCCACTATATAGAGGAAATGGGGGAATAGCAGCAAATCGTGTAACATGTAGAATCTTGGGTGAATAATGGCAGATACTTTTGATATATTAAGGAAATTAGCCTTGCAAGTGCGGAATGCTACCCTTGCAGGAGAGAATAGTGCCGAACGTGTAGGACGTACGTTTGTCGGTATCCTCGACTTGATAGATGACCTTAAAAATATTTATCTCCATAAAAACCAACCTGACGAAACAAATTTTCTTATTAAATTTTTTGGTGGATTATATGCGAACTATATTCAGTCAATAAACTATTCTTCCGGTACATTGGGAGAGGGATTTTTGGTAAAGGTTGACCCTAAGACCGGCAAATCCTATATCGAGGTAGACGAACTCTTTGTGCGTATGAAAGCCATGTTTACGGCATTGGAGATAAAGAAGCTTTCCTATGCCGGTGGTAATTTCATATTCTCGTCTGCCGGAGCGAAGTGTATCAAGGTTGAGGAGTACGATACGTTTTGGCGCTGTTATTTCTTGGCAGATGATGGAACAACTGCCATTGAGAATGATTTCTGTTTAGATGACCAGGTGCGCTATGGTGAGTTCAATATAAAGCCGGGCGTCTATGAAGATGTATCCAACCGCTTCTACTGGCGTTTATGTGTGGGGATTGGAGAGAATTACATTGATTTAAGTAAAACAGATAGCGAAGCCCCTGATAATGATTTTCCTAAAGAAGGCGACAGCCTTGTACAACTTGGTAACCGTACCGACAAAAAACGTCAGAATGCGATAATCGTGTCCGTCTATGGTGATGATGCGCCAAGTATTCATCAGTATGCCGGAATAGATTCTTATTCTTTGGCCGGAAAGGAAGTAACTGTAATCAGCCCGAATGGAAATAAATTCACCGGTGATTTTTTCCTGAAAACGGGCGTGAATATCCTTACACGGTTCCAGATACTCGAGGACTTGATACATTCAGAAATATCGTCGGTACGTGATGAAATCCAGGCTAAGGATAATTATCTCTATAATTCTGTCTTTTCATCCAATACGGACGGTTGGCAGACCTATAATAAGATAAACTTCTTTACTGTCAATGACAGGTTCCTGTTCCTGAATGATAATTTCTATGCGAGTAAGAAAGTGGTTGCCATTGTTACGGTCGGTAATCGTAATGTCCTTCGCATCGTTGAAACGGGTATCCGTCAATTGAATGCGGATATGCAAAGAAAGCCTGTTATCTCGGATGAATACCCTAATAAGTTTCATATATCTTTCCGGTATAAAGTAGTCTATGCGGGAACGCTGACTATCGGTTTTCCCGACCAGAGCCTGTATTTCAGTGAACGCCTGGAGCCGAACGAGGATTTTATCTTGAAAGAGTATTCCGGCACTTGGGACGGAACAGGTGATTTTGAACTGAATTTTTCCGGCGGAATTTATATTCACTCCCTGGCGTTGACAGACAATGCCTATGAAGACCTGATAACAAGATTTGAAACACAAATAGAACAGACGAATGACCGTATAACCCTTTTGGCGAAAGAGGTGACCAATTCAATCGGCAGCCTTGAATCGTCCATTTCTGTCACTTCCGAAAATATAGGATTAATAAACAAACGGATAGATGCGGTTGACGGTTCTATTCGTGAGATGGGAATCGCCATTAACGGTATCACGGACAATCTGTTATTGTATGTAAAGAAAGACGGGCTGGGTTCCGAGATAAATATTGCTTTAGATAATATCTCTGTTGTGTCGAAGAAGATTTATTTCACGGGGGATATATCCGCTAACGGTAACGTTTCCATTCAGAAAGACGGAACAATAAAAGCAATCGGAGGAGAGTTTAGTGGGACATTGAAAGGAGCTAAAGGGGATTTTGAGGGGACAGTCTCTATTGCCAATGAAAAAATCCTTTTAAGCGCTGACGGTAGCGGGAAACTGGCCGATGGAAAAATCTCATGGGATAAAGATGGGAATTTGGTAATTTCTTCCCAATCTGTTTTGGAAGGGTTCGGCCAAGCCGGTTATATGGCTACGGCCATTAAGGAACAGACCTCAGGAGATTATGTCTTTTATGTGGATAAACGGGATTTGTATTATGATGCGGTATTGGTTCAACCCGTCCATGCCGATGATGTTTTTGCTTTGCCCGGTGATTCTGCCGTTTGGCAGGGGCGTGTCCTGCACGTCTACAATTTTAGTTCCGATATGTCGCTAAAAATCATGGGTAGCTCAAAAAGTATTCCGTCTAAAGGCGTTGCCGCATTTTTAGGCTGTGAATCCATGTCTCCGGTCGTAATGTACTGGGCTTTACTTGGGGGGATGTCGGGTGAGCGTTTTTTAGGTTACACACTTTAAAATGAATAATTATGGAGAATATGAAGAAAATCAACTTTGAAAAATTGCTGGTTGCAACGGACATAGCCCGTAAGCACTGCGAGAACAAGGATTGCCGGGAAGATTTTGCGAATGTATTATACCGTAACGGCAACGGTATCGCAGCGCATGCGCTCGCTTTGAAAATATACAGTTCCCATGAGGATACGGAATATTCCGATGAAGAGATACAACTGATGAGGAAATACGCCAATGGCTTTTGCAAACCTTTCTTCATTGATGCGTTGGAGCATACGCTGGCAAGGAATGATGATGTTTCACCCGCATAAACAACGAGCTTATGACAAGTGAAGAACTTAAAGAGGTTGCGGTACAGGTTGCCGCTATTTTGAAAGCGGAAGCATGGGGAGTGAACGATGTTCCCGATGCGAAAAGCACGGAAGGAATCTCTTCCCTTCCGGCCTATGAGTATCCACCCGGAGAGGCAATGCCGCAAGTTGTCAAAGTTCCGGTTTCCGTTCTTGTGGCCCCGGCTTTGGCTGCGGCTAAAGAAGCCGATGATGCGGCGAAGGCTGCCAGAGAAGCCGCCGTTACCATAGAATCTATCATTAAACAGCATCTTGACGAACTGGTATCCGGTGCTCCGGAAGCGCTTGATACATTGATAGAACTTGCCGCTGCGTTAGGTAATGATCCTAATTTCGCGACGACTATGGCAACGGAACTGGGAAAGAAGATTAATAAGGTGGATATTGCGGATAATCTTACCACAGAGGCTGCGGACAAGGTACTTTCCGCCAGGCAGGGCAAGGTACTCTCCGACAAATTAGACAACGCTCAGGGAGTGGTGGACGGGCTTACCAAGTATGCCAATGGTATAGGGATGAACAGACTGTCTACCGGTAGCAGCGACCCAGTGATTTCTGTGGATGTCAGTGGCGGGGGTAATGGCCTGAATAAGGTAGCCAACGGTGTTGAGGTATGGGCAGGCGGGCGTAAGATTGGCTATTGGACTGCCGGCGGTTTGCGGTTGACCGTCCCTATTCACTGCTCGGCGGGATTTTATCAGGATTACAGTTGATTTAAAGCGAAACGGTATGACGAAAATAGCTACACGTGCGGATATTAATTTCTATACGGAAAATGATGTCTTTAATACGGAGTTGACACGGTGCGTCACTTTGGACGAGGTTCGTAATGTTGCCGGCCTTACTGTGAATACAACGGATACCGACCCCGGTAAGCTGGTAAGGCTTTCCGATATCGAGCAGGACAACATAATGGTTATTGCCGGAGACAATGGCCGGGTTATCAAGTTTAACCTTTCCACCCTCAAATACAAGGAGACGCAGCTTGGGGGAATAAGCTGGCGTGCTGTTGTGGCGTCGGAAGCAGGCTATACCCTTGTAGGATATGGCGGCTATACCACCTTTTCTCCGGACGGTGAGAACTGGAACAAGCCCAAACAGATGGGTAACAAGGCCTGGCTCAGCCTGGCTCGCTCGTCTTCCGGCGTGTATGTCGCCGTGGGTTCTGATGGAAATGTCATGTACGGTATGGAGAATTGGATTGAACGTGACGGGGGACGATATTGCACCGGAATAATATGGTCTACACCTCAAACGGTAGGTGGAAATATCTGGCGCACGGTTGCGCTGCATGGTAATAAGGGTGCAGAAAAATTCTTTGCGGCGGGCGACCAGGGCTATGCAATGGAATCCTCCAATGGTAAAGACTGGGAACGATATACTGCAAATCCACAGTATGGCAGTTCCTATCAATGTTCATTCTGCAAAATAACATCTTATCCGGAGTTTACGAGATACTCGGCTCGTTTTGGCGGTACCAATGGGGTTTTGGCCACTCCGATAAGTGGCGGGGAGTGGGCTGTGCAAAAGTTTAAGGAAGGTGATGATTGGGCATGGATAATGGGTATTACCGGATATGAGCATACTGCTTTGGGTATGTACTATATCTTATTGACGGAAAAGGGCAATCTTATGACAAGTGGCAGAATATTGGAAGGCGGCCCGTTGAATGGTTCCGGTAGAAGCCTTCTGAAGCATAAAGACCGGATATATGCTTTGGTCGACCATGAGCTGAACCGGGTTGACTTCTCGGAAGCAGATAATATGTCCTATACTTCTGAGCGGCTACTGGCAATAGATGTTCCGGATACGGAGTGCCTTCATTGCATGGGGGTACGTACCGAATGAAATAATGAATAATTTTAAAATTAACAGTTATGATTTGCATGTTGATTTCTTTGGTTTTGATTGCAGCGTATATCGTATATGCTATCAGTGTCATGCGGGGAATTCCCTGGAGTGTGAGCGATACTTATTATCAGCTTGATAAACGGGGTCATCCCGAATGGCTGTTCCAAGCGGCTATGATTGTCCCGGCTTTTTTACTTCTCCCCGCATGGCTGGATGTGTCTCCTGTGGAGATACAGTTTCTCGCTTTCCTTTCCGGCGCCGGGCTTATTTTTGTAGGCGCTGCACCCTGCTTTAAGTTGGAGCTTGAAGGCAAGGTACATTATATCGCTACCGGAGTTTGCGGTGTGGCTTCGTTGGCTTGGATATGTCTGGCGGGGTATTGGCTGTTTCCTTTGCTACTGTCCGCTTCCTGTATTTATTTGACATACCGCTACCAAAGGCCTATGTTCTGGGTAGAGTGCAGCCTTTTCCTGAGTGTTTATCTTACCGTTTTTTGTCTGCTGCTATGAATGTGAATGACTGGGTAATCTTGATTACCGCATTAGGTGGTATCGAGGGAATCAAACAGCTTTTAAAATGGTGGATGTCCCGAAAGACGGACGCCCGTAAAGAGGATGCTTCTGCCGATGCTATGGAGAATGAGAATGAGCGCAAACAAATTGCCTGGTTGGAAGAACGGATAGCACAACGTGATACGAAAATAGACGGTTTGTATGCCGAGCTGCGCCAGTCGCAAAGTGCCCATCTGGACGAAGTTCATAAACGGCATGAGACAGAATTAAAACTGAAGGAGGCTGAAATGAAACGGTGTGATGTTCGAGGATGCGGAGGACGAAAGCCGCCAAGTGATTATTAGTTTAAGGTTGATTTTTTAGTTTGGGTATTCTCTGTATTGCCTTTTTTACATTTTAATTCATATTCGATACATTTATTATGAATAAAACCATAAATCCCAATCGGAGAATAAATGTAAGCTGAGCATTGAAAGAATATATTTAATACATGTTTATACCCTAATGAATAATTTTCGGGAGAGCGTAATAAAATAAAGGATGCTGTTAGTGATGGGACTATTAAAAAAAACACTTCTAATTTGTATTTATATTTAGATAATATGGAACATAAACAGATAAGAATAAAAGAATAGTAAGTTGAGATTATTGATGCGGAAACGGAAAAAACAATTTGCAAATAAAACTCCAGAAACTTGAATTCTGGCATATATGTATACATTATGGTAAATATTAGAGGCAATTGGATACATAGCCCGGTAAATACATTTTTCTGTTCTGGGCTGTAACTTTTGATAAGTTCTGACAAATCCATGAGAATAATTTTTTCACAAAGATAGGTATAAATAAAATATATAGAAAGTAAAATGAAAACTATTGATGCTATTATCATTCATTGTTCGGCCACGAAAGCCGGGCAGGATTTATGTGCCAAAGATATCGACCGCATGCACCGGGCACGCGGCTTTAATCAGATTGGCTACAACTTTGTGATAGACCTTGACGGAACGGTAGAGAGTGGCCGCCCGTTGTCAATCGACGGGGCGCACTGTAATACGAAAGGTTTCTCCGGTTTGTCGTACAACAAACACAGTATCGGTATCTGCTATATCGGCGGGTTGGATGCTAACGGTAAGCCGGCTGATACCCGTACGGAAGCGCAGAAGAATGCTTTGCGTAATTTGGTGGCGAAGCTCTGTAAAGAGTATCCGATTATGGAACTGCTCGGCCATCGTGACACCTCGCCCGATTTGAACGGTAACGGAGAGGTTGAACCGTCTGAATACATCAAGGCGTGCCCTTGCTTCGATGTGCGGAGTGAGTTCAGTAATTTCTTGCGGAACGTTGTGATACGTCCGTGAGGGGGCGTCGCATATTTGAATAACATTAAAAAACAGATATTATGGCATTACAGAATTTGGATTTTAAACAAAAGGTAAGCGGTGATTATGTACATTATGAGAGTGAACCGGTTCAGTTAACGGGGGATTGCGGTATTCAGTTACTGTTTAAAGGCGATAAGAATGATGTAACGGTATTATCCGGTATGGATGGGGAAAACTTTGCAGGTAGCCATTATGAATTTAATGTGGGTAATTTGTTCAGCAAGCCTGTCCGCGGCATAATTCCCGGTATGTACATCAAGATAAGCACCAATAATGAACCCGCTTCAGGGCACATCTTAATGAGTGAGTAATCATGGAAGCAATAACTATTCCTCACATACATATTCCGTCAATAGACATTGGCGGGATATGCTTACCCGGTATCGGTGTTCCCGATGGTGGTAAGAAAGGTCTTATATGGCCGGCGGGTTTAAAAGAGTCAATCAAGGCTATCTACGATCCCGCGAAGCAAGGTATGACTAACTATGATGTGATAGAGGCCTATGCGGAAGATTTTACTAAGTTCATCAAGAATGGTAATGGGACTTTCACTCAAAACAAATATAATTCTTCTATAACTACCCAAGAATGGCTTCTATATAAAACTAATGGTAAAGAAATAGAAGCTATGGATATTTATATTACTGCGGATGATAATGTATCTCCTGCTTTGCGATATTATTACTATACCAGTGAAAATAATGATAGAAAGATTTTTAATTTAAAAGTAGGTTTAAATCATCTTCCAGCTTCTTGCTATAAAGAAAAAGGTTCTACGATTGGAATCGTATTTGAAGCTCAACCTGCAAGCGAATTTAATATTACCATAACCCAACTCCCTACATCAATCCTAAAAGACCTTAGCGGCAACGGTAACCACGCCTATTTGTATGGCGGTAAGGGTAGACTGAATAGCGGAATGGGGATTTATAACTATATTTTCAATAATGGCGGTAATACTTATCAAACTAAAAGATATGATAAATATGCTACTTTGATCCCTAAAACTCCTGTTAACGGTAATTTAAAATTTGAAATTATCAATGCTCCGAACCCTGATTTAGAATTATCTTATGAAATAATTGAATATCGTGATGATGATACAGTTATTAGTTATCATGGTACTATTTTAACTAATGGTATTAGAGATTTTAAACCAGGAAATAATACAGTTGAAATACAATTTAGATTTGGTGGGAAACAAAGCGTTGATTTGGATAAAGAACTTATTATAAGACTACTTCCTAACGCTTACCCCAACCAGCTCTGCTACGACGGCAAGATGTACGCCGTCTGCTACGGCTTCCCTATATTAACGGATTACACGGTGATGGCGGATAGGACTTGGTTTGATAAAACAGGTTCATTTGTTGTCAAAGGTAGTAGTCCTAATTATGGATTTGTATTTGAGAGGTTTGATACTGATTTAGAGAGGGTTCAATCTTTAGGTGCTTGGAATACTGTTGCTATCAACACCGATAGTGGTATTTCGTATCTAACAAAAAACAAGTATAACAGTAGTGATATTAAAAATGGTATTGGGATAGATGATGATATATTGTGCATAGGTGCATATTACAATAAAAAGACTGGTATAGCAAATCTATTTTCTTCGGTTGCACACGGCAAAATCATCATCGCCGACCGCAGCTTTACCAAAGATGAAATCACTTGGTTAAAGGATAATTTCTTCATTATTGATATTCCCACTCCTGCCTACGATTTTGATTTCAGCAAGTTAAAGAGTGGTGAGAATACTTTTACCGATAAATACGGAAATGAACTCTCTCTGCATAACTTTGCTTGGGCAGGAATGAGTGGTAAGGATGGATACGTGGAAGATTTTACTACTTGGAAAGTACAAACAACTGCTTCCGATATTATAAGAAGAACACACAATAGCATAAAAGTTGCTAACCCAATTAGTAAATTAGCTTTTCTTTTTATCAATAGGGTTATTGTTAATGCGATGCGAATTGAAGTAAAAGGAGATTTCAATGGAAGCTCGTTAAGATACCAATATTATAAAAATGGTAGTATAAACAATATTGCAATTGATAAGCCCGGAATTTATGATTTACCTGCTTCGGAAGCTGTGGAAACTACAGGCTTTTATAATCAAACAATAGCGGGTAATTATGATATAACCATTACCCAGCTTCCTCTTTATCCAAATGCTCTTGTATTTGACGGGATAGACGATTATTGCAAACTTCTAAAGATGACTATTAAGAGTGTTATACTTGATGTCGTTCCATTATATATTGGAAATGATATGTTGTATGATTGTAGAACAGGGGGCGACATGAATGCTTTTGGAATTTATAATGAGGCTGATACTATTGCATATAGTGCAAGGAATGATGGTAAAACCTATATTAATGGAGAGTTGAATACTACTCTTACCCCTGTAAATATTGGGCTTAATAGGCATGTCATTTGTATAACAAATGATAATACGGTTGAGCACGAACAATTCATAGGCAGTAGTATAACTGTTAATAGTCTTGCTAAAATGGCTCTTTACCGTATTACAGGATTCACTGAAGTCCTAACCCCTGACCAAGTTTGGAAATGGTATCAAAAGAATAAGCTGAAAGGGGGTGACAAATGAAATGGTTGGTTGTTCCTGTGGACGAACTGAAACAGTTTGATAAGTATTGGGAGTACCGCAGAAAGTCGGTTGACGGTACACAAGCGATTATCCACGAAGGTACTTATAACAGACTTGTACCACCAGTAGTTACGATACCGGAAACAGATGAACCCATTAAGGTTACTTATCCCTATCCGTTACTTGGTGGTAAGGAATTGGTTGAAATGTTGAATACTTCTGAATGGAGTACGAAACTGGATTTAAATGAAAAGATATGAGAAAGTTACCATGGGCATTAGTTGTATTGCTGGTAATCGCTTGTGTGGCGGCTTGGTTCCGTCCGCACGAGCCTTTGCCGGCGGAAATCCGTACCGAGACGAAGATACAGACGGTTGTCAAACTTGATACGGTTCTCATTTCTGCACCGATAGCCGTCTTTTGGCAGATATTGCCGAATGATACTATACGGATAGGTGATAGCTTGCTTCATCGCAAACGGGTTGTGTATGAAGATAGCCTGTATCGTGCGGTGGTGAGCGGATATGTAGACCCTCGGATGGATAGTATGACTGTATATCCGAGGACGGTCTATCAGACTGTGACGAACGACATCTATCATCCGGTCGCTATCAAACCGAAGAAGAAGCGTTGGGGGCTTGGATTGCAGGCTGGGTATGGTTATCCGGGTGGTTGGTATGTAGGTGGCGGTATAAGTTATGATTTATTTCAATGGTAATTTTGATAAATTAGTTAAGAAATTGTATCTTTACCATCATCACAAAATAAAATCATAATGAAAAAAATGCTTGAACTTTTAGAAGAATGGCGAGATAGAGCTAAAAAGGATCCGAGCCAGTGTGTTCAATTATCTGACAGCGAGTATGACGAACTAGTAAATTACAGCGCACAATTTTATCAACGGGGTAATGTAGAGGAGCTAAAGGAGGCATTTTCTGTTTTTGACGAAGAAGAAGGGTTGCCTACGGAGAGATATCTAGATCTGTCAGATTTAGATAAATTCATTAGAATATTAAAGTAGATAGCGAACTCGTCAGAAAATAGCTATGACAGCAAAAGAATGCCAATTTGATGAAGCTTCAGTACAGGCGATTATGCACTGGGCAGAGACGGTACAGTTACCGAAAGAGATAGTATTGAGTGAATCCGAGCATATCTACGACACGTCTCTGTACGTCCGGGCGAACATCAACGACATCAAGCAGCATTATCCGGATGAGTTCTATAACCCGGCTATCACTCGACTTTATCGGTTGAAAGAATTTGTAGAAGGAGCGGCTGGATAAGCAGCTCCTTTTCTAATTGAAAATCCCCGGTATGCTCGAATACCGGGGATTAGTTGTCATAAGAAACAGCTATTAACTTGTAATAGACAGCGAGCTGATTTTATTTCCAATTTCTTTTAGTGCGCGGTTGAATGTGTCTACTTCTTCACGGTTCAGGGTGTATACCTTTCCACGTACCTTATTACCGTTTATGCGCTGATATAACCATGCTGCGCTTTTACCGAAATAGTTTTTAGCAATGTAGGAGAGGGGCAGGATATCGGCCACTTCCTTCAACTGGTCTCTAATTTTTAATTCATGCTCTATATGGGTGATACTTTTTTCAATCTCCCCTAATCCCTCTTCATACCATACTTTAGCTGCAGCTTTATCTTCGGTAGTCATTTGAAGGGTTTTTAATTCCTCTTCTAAAGCATTTAACTTTTTCCGTTCTTCTGCATCCAAAGAACCCATTAGCGGTTTCATTTCTGCTAAAATATCTTGTACACTTCTCATAGGATAATGTTTTTAGGATGCCCGCTGAGGGGCATCCGGTTGTTTTTACTTCTTTTCCTTTAGCAATTTACTAAGGTCGTCTAACATTAGATTTATTTGCCTTTCCTTTTCTTCTGGTGTAATTCCCAGTAGTGGGGCGATTCTTGTGTAATCGGCAATCTTTTGTTTGACTTTCTCAATTTCTTGTTTTAGTTCTTCATCTGTCATTACTCGTTTTTTAAAGGTTAATACTCTGTTTTCTTATGACACTACAAATGTACATAATAAATTTGTTATGTACAACTATTACATGAATTATTTTCGTTATCTCGCATATTTTTTCCATATTTGCAGTGCGTTACATATTTTATTGAATAGGAGGAATAGTAATATTCCGACCGTAAAGCTACTGGTGATAAATTTTGCCAGTAGCTTATTCATATACGGTTCCGACCCCCGTGTGATAGCTTAATGGTTTCACTGTATCCTCCTATTTGAGAATATGTAACGCAACGGGAAAGCGGAACCGTTCTTTTTTTCCGCTCCTTAATCCGTTACATTATGGGCAAATTTCAATCATCCTCTCCAAAGCTTACAAAGGCTTTCATTGGCTACGGTCATTATCAGCTAACAGTCACGTATTCCGATTGCGTGAAAACCGCAATAACGGGAAATATGGAGTTAATAGACCGTTTGAACTCTGATGTAGAAAAGGAGAGGGAAGAAGCCATTACCGAAGCAATAGCTTTCGTTCAGAAACAATCATTTTAAGCTATCGAAAATTTTCCTCATTGCATCATCCGCATGTTTCCGCATTACTCGAAAATAGTTGAATATAGGGCGGTTCGTTTTCATTGACTGACCGATACAATATTCAAGAATTTCTAAGGATATACCTAATTCGAATCCATGCTGAACGAATGATTTACGTGCAGAATAATAAACTACATGCTTTCTTATTCCTGCTATTTTGGCGAGTTCTTCCATTTTGCGGGATACAACAGAATAACATTGCCCGAATGTTTTGTACTTGCCAAAAACAAGTTTTCCATTCTTCTGCATATATTTGTTTATGATTTCCCTTGCTTCCGGCTGGACGGAGAATGCAGTTTTACTTTCACCACTTTTTTTGTTTTTTGTTTTTCGCCGGTAATATTCTATCCATTCTTTTCGGAAATCGATATCAAGCATATCTACAAGATTGATACCACCCAGATAATAGCTTAACATGAAAATATCACGTACTACTCCGATATTGTATTTAGGAATTTCCATGTCCCGTATTGCTTTTATTTCATCAATGCTGAGGTCTAATTCACGGATATTGGCTGACGGCATTCTGCAAAATTCAAACGGTTCTACTTCGTATCTGACCATATTATGCTTCTTGGCATAGTTGATGATTACCTTAAGTAATGTAAGGTAGATTTTGATAGTAGTAGGAGAGAGCCGCTTGTCTTCAAGGCTCATTTCAAAATGCTTGATGTTCCGGGGGGTAATCATTGAAAGTAACAAATCACCTTGGGACTTGATGAATGATTGGCATGCCAAGCGATACAATTTCTCAGACTTGTTTCTTTTTTCCTCTGCAAGCTCTGATAGATAAGATGCCATTGCAGAGGAAAACTTGGCATTGGTGTAGTCTTTCTTTTTTATGATGATTTCCCGGAGTTCGGAACATGAATATACATCCACATCATATATGTTATCGATAACATTCTGATAATGGTTAAGCAGATTCCGAAGTTTCATGTTCATGGAAGCCGCTTCCGGATGATTGATAACTTGCCCCTCTTTGAATTGTGATGGGGTGTCAATAATACAGTTTGTTGGAATATACCTGGTATTGGAATTATGAGCCAGTGATATTCTTACTTTGTGCTTTCCGTTGATAAGCACTTTTGCAGGTACGATACAAAGTTTAAGCGTTGCCATATTTTTGTTTAATAAAGTTGCGACAATTTGTTAGTAATAAAATCGG